>Ga0214543_1010266_pt1 | contig 13991 bp, 11 predicted proteins | sample CNSS2metaG_FD_160094 | JGI IMG/M metagenome (GOLD analysis project Ga0214543, IMG submission 160094) | Root nodule microbial communities from cowpea collected in UCLA plant growth center, Los Angeles, California, USA - CNSS2 | ecosystem: Host-associated > Plants > Roots > Nodule | place: USA...
TCAAGTTGCAGATATCTTTACCAAAGCTATGACTCGACAGCGCCATCAGTTTCTTGTTGGCAAATTGTTGCTGGTTGATTTACCAGCATCAATTTGAGGGGGGATGTTAGTGTGTATAAATATAATTTATTCTGTCTTTAATAGATTATTCTATACACGTAATACCTAGCTGTTAGGGATTCTCAATTACTCCATGTAAATAGGAAATCTCCTATAATCCCTCCCCCTTTATTGGATATTAATGTAAAGATATTCTACGGTGCCTATTTAAGAAAAGGGTGCTGCATAATAAAAGCAAGTCATTCTAAAATACACTCTTGAGTATTGGATTGAAATATGTTTTCATATACCATGATATTGTGACAACATATACCACCTAAAATTTCTCTTACATATGATCAACTAATCTCTCAAACTTTATAGATACAACAATAAACTCATAACCTAACCCTCTCAATACCTTTTAAGTCATACTTTAACACACTAATTAATTTAAACCAGAACAATGTTCTTTTCTCCTTTTCACGGTTTAAACGGTCTAATGGTATCTTTTCTTTAACTAATCAATCTCAAATCAGTTCATATATCACAGAGCAATTCAAATACACCCAACAATAAAATCCAACTTTTATGGAGAAATAGATTTTACCGTAACCCAACCCTTTCAATACCATTTATGCTTGTACAAAACACTCAATTCAGATATCACATAACAATTAAAATACAACCAACAACTTAAAACACTATCAAGTTTCTCTTTTTCATCCAACAATTTCACCAATGACCAATGTATTTTTTCTCCATTAAATAAAACTTTTAAAAATAGTTTTTACCCATCTCCATTTCATCCTCATAATCACAATTCAATCTCTTCTCAAGATTCAAATAATATTCTTTATAATTTCAATTCATGCAATTGTAATTAAATAAGATTAGAGATAATTGGTTAGCTTCCCTTACCCGTTTTGAAAATTGATTGGTCCAAAAGAGAAACTTCTCTTCTTCACCACTCACGCGTGGATGAGCAGTTCTTCCTCCTCTTATTCACTCAAGCATCCCTTTGACCACCATGCACCCCTAGACTGCAATGGCTACCCGAACGAGCGACGAGGACGAACGATTGTGATGAGCAACAATATTGAGTCTTGGGTGAATCTCCATCTCCTCCTTCGAATGATATTAGGACTCCATTTTGTTCCTCCTTTTTGTGGGACACCAACACCATCCGACGATCTCTCTCTCTTTTCTCTCGCTGGTGTCGTTGAAGCTAAAAATCCATGAACCCTTGTTCCAATTTCTATCCAGATTGCATGCAAACATTATTAGACCTTCTTAATGACATAGGGGAGCAACGACTCCCCTATCCTTTTTTCATATATATTTTAAAATTATATTCATATATTCATATATTATTTTTATTAATTTTTTTTAAAACTTCATCCATAGCCTTTTTTTTCTTTCATTTCTCTCTTTCATACTTCCATCTCTTTCTCACATCTCAAATTCTATCTCAATTTTTACTCTCAATCTCATCATTTCCAAAATAAAATTGCACCACGATGAAATTGAGGAGTTAAGGAACATTTTAGATCAATCAATATCTTATTTTGAATAAGTTCATTTTCTACCCCTTTTTAAGCAATCTATTTTCCTCTTGCATGTGATAAATTTTTCTATCGTGTACCATTCAATGATGATAAATTTATCTTTTTCTAAATAGGTGAGAGGAGATAAATTTATATTAGAAAATTTCTCACAAAAAAACAAAATAATTGATTCTTTTCTCGAGAGGAAGACATGTAATGAAGATGAAAAAAATGCATGTACAACTTAAGAAATTTTGCGAGAACCCAAGAATTAAAAACAATGAAAACCAACTCTCTAAAATTCTTAGAATTACATATAATGAATTAAAAAAAATATAATTTGATATTTCTAAATTTTGTGTTAAAGTTCTGCCGTTGCATTGCATGCAAAGGTGGGGTTTTGGCCGTGTCACCGGTGGATTATGCTTGTTGTGCATTAACTGCTATAAAGATTGAAGGAGTGTTTATGATTGTTTTGCATGGTCCCCCATCAACGTGGAAAGAGATGAAGATGATTGGAGACTCAAATAGCGTAAAGAAGAATATTGCAAAGAAAGGAAGAAAATGAACCTAATGGAGTGCTGCTACCAAGCATTCTTTTGAAACTGTGTGAGCATTGGAAGAAAAGGAAAAATAATAGATAAAGGAAGTGGGTTCTTAGGTAAAGGTTTTTCCCTCCCACTATCACGAGTCTCACAATAAATACGATAAAAAATATAATATGTACATTAATAGAAATATTCAAAAATGTGTACAAGAAGACCGATTTACAAATAAATTATAAAACTTTCCAATTTTGATGCGTCATGTCTAAAATCAATAAACTTCACTTAACCATAACTTTTTCATTCATTGAAAATGTTTCCTTAATAAAAAAATATACTTAATCTTGATAGTTCACTAGTGTATTGTTAAGAGTATAATGTTATATATGTATTATTAAAAATAAATTTTCGATGTTTTTTAATGAAAAAAAGTCTAAGTAATCTTTATAGATCGATTATTTTGTTTATTTACCGATTATTACCCTTTTCTCATTTCCATCGTAATTCGTAATCAATTTTATACTTTTAAATTTCACAATGCAGATATGAAATATAATTCTAGATTATATAATTTAAAATATTTTAAATTATACAATTTTAGAATACTTAAATCATAATATTTTTTTATAAAAAAAATACCTAAATATAACTTAAAAAGGACAACAGCTTCACATATTTGAAAACCATAAATCCAAATATATTGTCAAAAGTTTAAATAATAAAAAAGATCTTATATGATGAGGAAAAAAAATGTATAAAGACAGAAGAAGAAGAAATGACAACCAAGCATTCGATTCTCACTACAAAAGATCATTCTCACTTCATCATGACAACTATCGTTTAAAATAATAAAAAACTAAATTTGGAAAATATTGTTAAAATATATTTTTGAAAAAAATAAAAATAAAAATAAAAATAAAAATACAACATAAACATTTATGTTTTCCTGTTTCTAATTATGTTTTCAGTTTTTAGTTTTTTAGCTGAGTTAGTTTTATAGGTAGTAGTATACTCATCTATACAAAATATATATATAAAAAAATGAAATAGTGAATTAGGTGAAAAAAGGGCATGTGTCCTTCACTCCATAGAATTGCACCACACCACACTCGTTCTTCTCCAACTCTTACCTCAAACCTTTCAACAACCATTCTCTGAATCTACCTTTCAAAGCAAAACTGAACAATTACTTCCTTCTTCAAATTCTTCTCATTCTGTTATTCACCAAATCATTCTTCTCTTCAAAAATCTAATCACACAACAAACTCTTCAATTTCATCTTCAAAAGCCTCCTCAATTTTTTATTATTATATATAATTCATTATTTTAATAACAATAATAGCAGTGTTTTCATTCCCACTTTGTTTCGAACCTTTTCAATTTCAATTTTAATTATTCAATCATGCATTGCCTTGTCTCTTCCTCTCTCTAGAGAGTTTGGCCAGCCATGTCATCACAGACAGCCGCAGCGGAGGCGCCGCTGCTCCGCAACCGCCACGACGCCGCCCGAGCACCGGCGCTAGCGCTCCTCCTCGGTCGAGCCGGCCGCCGAGGCCCCTCCATGCTGGTGCGGGAGACCGCGGCGCGCGAGCTCGAGGAGCGCCGCGCGGACTGGGGCTACTCCAAGCCGGTGGTGGCGCTCGACATGTCGTGGAACATGGCCTTCGTGGTCGTCTCGGCCGCGATGCTCGCATGCACCATCAGCGAGCGCCCGAACTCGCCGATCCGCGTGTGGATCGTCGGATACGCGCTGCAGTGCCTTGTGCATGTGGTGCTCGTTTGGCTCGAGTACCGGCGTCGTAGCCGGAGGGACTCGCGCCGCGGCCAGGGGACGCAGGACGTGGAGAGCCAGGCCGGCAGTGACAACGAAGAGGGCGGAAACGACAGCGACAGCGACGTGGATGGGAGCTCTGGCAATTCGTCTCGCTCCCGGTGCGTTCAATTCAATTCAATTGAATTCAATTTTGTTCTTGTTGAGCTGAGTTATTCTGTTTTTGTGGAATTGTTCATTGTTTTGGATGTTATGGGTTTGATTTTGAATTTCTTAATTTGACATCTGAGTGGGTTCAGCTCAGTTTTATTAGATTGTAGAGGTTTGATTTTGGTGAGGAGGGTTTTTCCTTTTCAAATCAATGCATTTTTTTCATTTATTTTCAACTATTGGGATGCTAGGCTTTTGAGTTTGACTTTCGAACTCTGGAAAAAAATTATGAATTATGGGGAGCTTTGGGGAAGTTAGCGCTTGTGTTATGTTGTGGAGGTAAAGGTAATTGTTTGTGTGCCGGTCTGGTTCAGTAGATACGAACTTATTCAACGTAGAGTTGGTCAGATGAAAATTGAGTTTCTTGTGCTTTTGTCATGTTTATATTCTGCATTTTAAGGTAGTCTAGTAAAGTTATTCTAAGAAATTTTCAAATGTTATGCTTTGGATTTTGATTAAGGGTTATGTAATTTTTATGATTGGACTTGATAGAACTGTCACAGTGTCGTGAAGAGGCTCTTGATAACAAAAGTTGGTTTGCTAGAGGTTGTGAACTAGAAATGTGAATGTTTTATTGATTAGTTAGGTTGAACTGGATGAGTGAAGGGTCATGAAGGGGGTATGCGCTTGTCTAATATCATAACGTGGACAGTAGTAGAGATAAAAACTGGTTCAGGTTGAGCGCACAAGAACATTGTTTATTGATGAAAAGAAAGAACACAATTTTTCTGGATATTTGAGAGATCCAGGACACTCCTTTGCTGCAGTATCGACTCTCCAGTTGACTTGCCACTCCTCTCCACACCTCTTCCTATTGATAGGCAACACCGTTTATTTCTCTTAACTATTCTAGCTCTCAACTACACAAGCCTAATTACTCTAGGTGAATAGCCAAAGGCCGCTGACCAAGCTGATCCCACCCACCAAGCTAAACACAAATATTTGAATGCCTCAATGCTCCTACTGTACCAAACACAAATATTTGAATGCCCCCATGCTCCTCCAATGCTCTGTTTTCCGCAGCATTTTTGGCCATGAAAAAGGATATTGTGGCAAGCAGCTGCTGATGGAATCTATCATAGTCCCTTTTTCTGGTTCACTAGATCCTTTTTCAGTATTTTGCGAGTCTTCTACTCGGCGCAAAACATTACTCGTTTCTTGAAAAACATCTACAATCTTGACAAATCTAATTTCTTTAATGTCAATCAAACTCGTCTCGGACAAGCCATTCTCCCACAATCTAACCACTACTTTTTTTATATGTTTTTTGTAATGAAATACTATTGGGGGGTCTCAATCTTGGTGGTGCAAACCGAATGACTATTAGGTCTTCTCCAACCAACAAAAGCTGCAACATCAACCCCAATTAGATTCACAATTTCATCCAATGCATCAACTTGATGTTGGTGGGAATGTTGTTCTTCTTGCATAGGGCTTGTTGCTTTGCAAGGAAATACTCCCTCAACTGATCTTATGAAGTTGTATTTACTTGTGATACCAATATCTTGAATTCTTGGATTAAACTTTCCCACTCGTGTTATTGCTGCCAAACTTTCAAATAAAATTTTTACTCCTAGTCTATCACCCCCGCCGAACTCTCAAATAACATGCTTCTCCTGTTGCCTCCAACTATCCTTGGTTGAGTTGTTGTGAGATCTTCCCAAGAAAGGTTCTTGGATTTTTATTGCTAGATTTTGAACCACTGGACTGCGTTCCCTTCCATGCTAATGATGGTTGGGTGCAACTTTTCTTTCGGAGCACTTTTCTAAATTTCTAAAAAAATTTCAGCCCTTGTTGTCCACCCCATTGGATCGTTCCCTTCAAAGGTTGGTAATTCCACCTTTTTCATCCAATGCCTTTGTACTTCTTCCTCTTCCTCCTCCTCTAAATTATCACTCCGTTCCTCTCTTTCTCCCCTCCTTCCTCGATTGATAGAATTGTCACTCTTCAGAACTTCTTTTGCATTTCTTGGAGATTCTAGCAATTCTTTGATTTCTTGCAAGCTATCTTTCAATTCTGCAATCACCTTTTCTTGTTCACTGACCCACTTCTCCAAAGCACTGATTCAGCTTTCCATGACTCCTCCTCAACGTATCTGGTAGGTCGGACCAAATTGTTAGGCACCCAAAACTATGACAAGGAAACAAGACAGAAAAAAGAAAAGACAAATTCTTGCACTCTATTATTCACTTTACACACCGTAAAAGCCAAAGCTTCCAAAGGAAAACTGCTTTCTTTTCACACAGGGTGTTCCCTGCTACGAAGTCCAAAGACTCCAAAGAATCCCCCAACATCCCACAAGAAAAGAATATATAGGCTTTCCTAGAAAGTCTCCTCCCGTTCAACTACCCATTTTACTATTTTTATCTACAAATTTCTTCCTAACCCTCTCATTACTTCCATGCCTAACATTAACTGTAGGTTTTTACATGCAATTGCAATTAATTTTCCCTATTTCCCCCTTTATATCAAACTTCTGGAATAAAAGGCTATGTATTCTTGCAATTGTTTACTCTTTTTATTAACTGTGATTAGGGATGTCAAAAAAATCGGTATCCGCTGGTATCCGCGGATAAAACTCGCAATGGATAGGAAATGGATATTAAAAATGGATACCCGCTACCCGTGGGTACGGGTATTTTTGATACCCGCATGTTAACGGGCGAGTACGGGTATCATAGTATCCGTACCCGTGGATACCTGTACCCGCTAAACTTTAATTTAGAAAAATACTCTTATATATATATATATATATATATATATATATATATTAGTAAAAAACATTATGAGTCTTCATTCAATAATGTGGTCAGATTCTTACCCAACAACGGAATAAATTACTTCCAGATACTGTGGAGGCATTGATGTGTCTCCAAGACTGGTTATGCACCAACATGAAAAGTAATGAAATTAACACTTTTACTTAGATATTTTAATTAAATGATTGTTAGAAATTTTTAATGAACTTCTTATGTTTTTAGGCTCTTCTAAATTAAAATTGGACAACATGAAACTTTATACAATGTTGCAAGAGGTGGACATTGATGAAGTTAGTAATTTTTTTCATATTTTATTCAAAAATAAACTACAATATAAATTAGTAGTGATTTTTTATTTGTTTGTTTTTTATGGAGAAAGGGGACTTGTTGATCCAAGTACTAATTATGGTTAAACATTTATTTTTTTTAAATATTTTTGTAAATACCCGCGGGTACCCGTGGATACCTGCGGATATGAAAAAAATAGATGGGTACCTGCATAACGGATACCCGAAGAATATGGATACGGGTACGAGGCGAATATTTATCCAGCGGGTAGGGTACGGGGGAGTTACTATTCATACCCTACCCGCCCCGTTGACATCCCTAACTGTGATAGATTCATCCTTGGGCCTAATTCATATGTGACAGAGGACTAATTGTTCTTTTTCTGCTGAAAGCTTGAGTACTATTGAGCCTCCAAGCAGGGGTAGTTAAAAAATGGTATAAATTTATAATGTTGTATACTAAACGAGGATTAGTCACAATAGTTGGTAAGAAAATTGTAGTGCATGTCTGGTAATATTGCAAGAATTTATGGTTTTCAAATAGGTCTCAGCAAATGGAATCATTCAGTTGATATTTTTTGCTAGAAGTTTTGCCTGACATGGTGCACTGTGAGGACTAACGACGGCCCACAGGATAGAACTATCATTAACTTTAGGAAAAGGGAAAAAGATGTCTGTTCTTGTGTTCAATACTCTGGCTGATGAAGCATGTTGATCTACTATATACTTTGTTAGGCTTATTAATACTATATTGTACTCGATACTTCTTTGGACTGTATTATATAATTAATAATTAATTAATATTTGATGACACCAATTTTTTATTATTTACAATACAGGTTCACAAAACGATGTGAATCAATAAATACAGGGGTTTCATTCCTTTGGTGGATAGTGGGGTTTTACTGGGTTGTCTCTGGTGGTGATGTACTTCTGCAAGATGCCCCACGATTGTACTGGTGAGCCTGTATTTCAACTTCTAAAATAATGTTTCTGTATTAATTTTGATATTCTGATATCTATCTATGCATGTTGACTTAGAGATACCGATGATATTCGCTATATGTTTGGCTACCTGAACAATGCATACACGAGATTATGCTGGCTTTCAACAACCTTGGTTATGATAAGGCATCCATATAGGACAAGAAATAGACTCTTCCTTGACAGAGCCTCTCCTGGATATTAACACAAATTATTGTGAAAATTATTTCTTATTGATAATATTTTTTAATAAAATCTTTAAAAGATATTCTTAACAATTATGATAAAATAAAAAATAAGGGTAAAGTGCACTTACACTTCCCTGATGTCATGGTTTTAATAAAGTAATTCTATTAACAGAGTAACAATTGTACTCCTTATTTTATTTATCTGAAATCATATAATAATAACTTAATAAATTTAATCATATATTTTATAGTTATTTCTTTACTTTATATTAAAATAGTGTTTTCTAAAACATATAAGTTTTATATTTTTACAAGAATTTATAATTTAGTGACAGTAAATATCTGATGCTTTTAATATATAATACTTATATTATTCAATTTTTGTTTATAAAATTTTCTTTATTTTTATACTTCCAAACTTCAGTTTTTAATTTTCATAATATTTTTAGGAAAGTGAAGTGCATTTTCCTAAAAATAGAGTTTCCTAACTAATAGGGCCATAAGAAACATGTATTCTAGTTGGTCCTAATTTAGGACCTACTTGATAATCTAAATAAAAAATAAATAAAGATTCCTAATTATTAGGGTCTTATCTACAAAATTTCCTAATTAACAAGATATGGATCTGAATCAGCATTCTGATATCCAGATCTAGGATAGGTAAAAGGGATAAACTGAAATAAATCAAAATTTAAATTTAGATATGATAACTCTATTTAGTAGCCCACATCACCTTGACATGTTACATATGCACAATAGGTATTTTGTAATTTTTAGTTCATACGTGATTATGCCAATGGTTGATGATCAAACTTAAAAGAAATAAAAAAAGAAAAGAAAAACTGTATTCATATATGTATCATTTGCCCTTATCAAGTAGAATGACTGAATCCATTTTCTGCACTTAGCTTTTTTGTGTTAGCATATGTTGTGCCTTCAAAATACATTACTTTTGGTATATTTAAAAGATTTTTAATATATTCTAAAACATAAAAAATCAGTGTATTTTAAAGGTACGACCGAGGACAACACAAAAAAAATTTAGCGGAGAATCCAAATTCTAGAATGACCATGTCACAAGAAGTACATATTTTTCCCAACTCATGTTAGAATATTGCAAAAACTCATCATTAGTCCTATTGAAAAGAATTCTTGGCTCTATATGCTTGTCTTCTATTGACAACCAGTTTAGGGATATCAAGGAAAATAGAGCTGTATGTAATTATATTCCTGTTCAGTTATAGGTACCAGATGCATCAGTCAGTAAAATTTTAATAAAATTAGAGACAATTGAAGGATAATCCTTGGATATATGTATTTAGAAGCATTGTATCAAAGGATTATCATATATGTATTGGTTTATGTGGTTGTGCCTCATAGCTTGCGACCTTTGTTCAATTCAAGTACTTGTATCCGAAATGTACCAATCAATAAATTTTAGTAACTTCGAAGAAAATTCCAGGGTACTTCTTGGATATGTATTTAGGAGCCTCATAAGTGTATCAGTGTTTGATATGGATGTGATCCCAATACTTTTCCAGTATAAGTATTTGTACTTGGGGATTCCACATTCAAGACTAAAAAGAATTAAGCGTTATGAATTATTTGAAATCCCCATCAATCCTAATTTGAAATATTTTTCAATTTAAAAGTTTCAGACACATTTTTATATTGTTTTTTATTTTTTATTTCCCATAAAATAATCTATCAATTAAACCAATATTTTCATTTTCTTTTTCATATACTCATGAATATTCGAATGTTTGGACACTTGCTAATTCTTTTTGACAAATTGTTTGCTGAATTTTGTGAATCTTGCTAGCATCAATGACAAAAATCTGTTTTTGTAATTCTACAGGTTATCTGTTGTCTTTCTGGCATTTGATGTCTTTTTTGCCATCTTTTGTGTTGTCTTGGCGTGCTTGATTGGTATTGCGCTTTGTTGTTGTTTGCCCTGCATCATTGCTATTCTCTATGCGGTTGCAGGACAGGTATGAATGAAAAACATTTTAGACCGACTAAAATATTTTGAAGTTATGAACCTTCTAATTTTTCTCCTATTGTTCTGGAATAACACAGGAAGGTGCGTCAGAAGCAGATCTTAGCATACTTCCAAAATATAGATTTCGAATACTAAGCAATGAGGATAAGCCCAGTGGTGGAGCTGGATCAATGGTTCCTATAGAAACCAGCAGTGCTTACTTGGCAAATGAACGACTGCTTTTACCAGAGGATGCGGTATGCTCTTCTCAAATGCTATTTATTTGTCTCACATTCCATCACTTCTATGAAATAGAAATTGCTGGTTATTTGATTTTCTATTTTAGTCAATGCACAAATATTTGTACCTTGTGGCTCCTTGTACTCGTGTGTGAATCTGGTTAACCAGGGGGGAAAGTAATAAATTTAATTTCTACAACTAAGCACTGAAATTGACATTCACAACTTCAAACAGTAGTTCCAAGGTTGCTTACTTTGGTCTCTATTTGTGTGCTAATTCCTAAAGTCCATGATATTTTAGAAATTTGGGGAGTAATTGATGTAGGTTCAAAATTTGAGTTCAAATTGCACCTGAACTTTTGGTATGATTATATTTTTTTCCCGAATTTAATGTGTTCAGTTTAGAAAGTACAAAGAGGTTGGGGTAAAAAAATATTTATATGAAAGAAAATAATTTACTCATCACGGACTACTATAAACGAAGTCCAAGAAAATTGAAAACAACTATATTTTAATTTTGGGACTACTGCAAACAAACAAGATTGTTTCAATAATGGTTTATATGTTAATCGTCGTTGTATTTCATTGTAATCGGTATTATTTTTTGTTTGAGTAAATTTGTTGAAAAAGTGGTTTTAAGGAGATTTATTATGTTTGGATGCAACAAATGAAATAGGTTTTACATAAGAAGTATGCTAAAATGGAAAAAGGTTGTTAGGAAGTCGTTGTAAGATACAAGTTTTCGTATGCACGAAGATAGCTTATATACAGAGAAAAGCTTTTTACGATTTCAGTTATTTTTCCAAACATAACTTATTCTCCAAAAACGTCAACTTTCCTAAACGTGCTCTAAATAAACATATGCACTCTTATTAGTAAAGGAGGAAGTGTAGACTTTGACACTTATCAAAGATGAAGTCACCAAGGAAATAATAGTAATTAAACAAGAGGATTAGCAAAGGATTTTGTTATTAGGTGCAATTTTTTTGCATAGATGGTTTTAGTGAAGATTTTACTAAACTATTCTTGAAAGAGGAAGCTAGTTGAAGATGTATGTGGCCTTGAACTCTTCTAGGATGTTGCTTAGTGTCTTTTCGTTATTATTATTCAAGATTCCAGCTTGTTTATCCCTTACAGAATAAATTTCCTTCATTAAATAAAAAATAATTTACTTTAAAATAGAAAACTTCATCCGGAGACTGTAAAATTTGGTCTTCTAAGATTCGAATTTCAATTTTCAGGAGCCTATTTTATTAATATTTGTTGTTGTTTTTCAGGAATGCTGTATTTGCCTCTGCTCATACGAAGATGGAGCAGAGCTCCATGCTCTTCCCTGCAACCATCATTTCCATTCTTCATGCATAGTGAAATGGCTGAAGATGAATGCTACTTGTCCTCTCTGCAAGTACAATATTCTCAAGGGAAACGAACAAGTGTGACAGAAAGTGAAGAACCTACCAAGTACCAACTGGTTATTTTAACATCTGTTGTTTAATATGTATATATAGTTTCAAAACAAAACTCGCTGTGTTTTGATCGTTGGTTCGTTTTAGCTGTGTTTCTGTAGAGAAAAGATAGCATTTATTTATAAGATAGCAAATGTAGTCTACCTAGCATTATTTCGTCCTTTGTTAGTTTCACTTGAAAGTTGTCCACTTTATGAATTGTTTATTACTTTTCGGACGGAAACCAGATTGTTTTACTTGCTATTGGTTGAGTAATCATAGGTTTTATTCATTTTTGTTGTGTTAAACTAATCCTTTTATTTGTATAAATTCAGATCAGTTATCGCATATGAACTAGAAGATTTATCCATACTATTTAATGTAAAGTTTGTTCCATGTTTCTTTGTTACGCTATGAAAACTACTCAGAAAGAATGATATTTAATGAATTACATGATTCTCATATTGAGAATGAAAAGATTGAAAGTAAAAGTCTTATCTGATGGAAATATTTAGAAAAATGTAGGAGCTATACTATGCTATTTGTAGGATACTAATTGGTACCGCTTTGCTACCAACATTATGTTAAAAGGAGTAAAAATTAAAAACAAAATGATAAAATATCTAAAATTTGAAATTCTATTTTATTGAAGGAAGGTACCATTATCTTATAAAATATATAGAAGTGTCAATTTGAATCATGATATATGGATCCATATCAACCCGTTTCTAAAAGAAACCCTTCTTTATTGTTATACCAAATCATTGAGTTGAAATATTCCTAATCCCAAAATGTCTCCACATAAAGTGTGTTAGGATTAGGGTTAAAGTGAGTTTCATTAACCATAAGATTTTAATTAATTTTAAATAACTTAAAATTGCATGAGTTTTTAAAATATTTTTTTAAATTGTAGTAAATTGATGTATAACTATTTAGTCCTTGTTATGAATTATTGATCGTCCATTGATTTGATATAATTACTTATATGATTGATACTCATATGATTCATTACTCTTTATGTAATTTTTGTATTAACTATTTCATTTATATCTTTTCTAGGTTACCATGTTGTATCTGTAAATATGACTCTTCCTATTAGTAATAAGACACACAAAAAAGTTCCTCCTCATTCTCTCATTCTATATTCTTCTTTCTATTCTCCTTTCTATTATTAGCTTTATTTTATAACATGTTATCAACATGATGCTTCAACCAACTGAGGGCTAGTAGAAACTTTTTTTCTCTAAGGACAATGTTCTGAATGTCTTAATCCAGACTCTTCCTAATCCTTTTCTTCATTTACAATTTAATTATAATGATGATTATTATTACTATTCTTTGTTATACTAATTCTAAACATGTCAAACCTCACAAATTTTGAATTTGTGGAATCTGTGACCCTTGATATTACAAGGAAAATTACTTATATTGGATATTAAATGTTGAAATATATTTAGATGCAATGGGTGTTGATGATACCATTAAAGAAAGAAATAAAGCATCTGAACAACTAATTTGCTTCTGAGAGAACAATACTGTGAAAAAAAATTCCCAATTATTATGAATTTATTTCATGCCTTGGTATGGCTAACAAAACAATGAAGTTTTTGATGAAAAATCATGAGATTCGCCAAGCTGGTTTGCTCCATTCGCAAAAGTGAATGCAACAATAAATATTATGAATTTATTTCATGCCTTTATATGGTTGAACAAAGAATTGAGCCTTTGATAAAAAATCATGAAACTTGTCCAATTGGTTCTGCTCCATTTCCAGAAGTGAATGCAACAATATTTGATTTATATTTTCATGATCGCGATATTGATTATGGACATGGTTATAAAGGAAATTTTAAAGACACATTTTGTCACCAGAAATGGCACAAAATGTGAAAAAGGGAAAAAGAAAATGTGAAAATATTGATAAATAAGATGAAAGTATATATTATCATTACGATGGTAAATGTCATTTGAGTTGTACTTGTCGTACACCGAAGCA
>Ga0214543_1010267_pt1 | contig 13991 bp, 13 predicted proteins | sample CNSS2metaG_FD_160094 | JGI IMG/M metagenome (GOLD analysis project Ga0214543, IMG submission 160094) | Root nodule microbial communities from cowpea collected in UCLA plant growth center, Los Angeles, California, USA - CNSS2 | ecosystem: Host-associated > Plants > Roots > Nodule | place: USA...
TTGTGACGGGTCCTTATGTGTTTCCTTGTGGAGATGGAAAACTCATTTGATATTTGATATTGAATTTCCTAAAAACATGATAGGCATTGCAGTCTAATTTTTCTTCTTTTTTTTTTTTTTTTTTTTTTTTTTAAAAAAATTTTTTTTTTTTTTTTTTTTTTTTTTTTTTTTTCATGCGACCTTATTTCAAATCTGACACATGGGTGCTGTTATTTGGTATTCCTCACTGTATTGTATTAATGAGCAATTTTTTTTTTCCTGTGATTCTGTTTGGGTATTGGTATTTTCAAGAAATTTAATGGCTTGGTTCCATTTTTTCCTCATAAAGAAGTGATGATCCTTAATTGAATTGGCATCTTAATTCGTCACACTGTCAATTTGAAATTTATAATTACTTTTCTACAATTGCAAGAAAAACATTGTGGTGATCAATTTTTCTTTTCTGAGATAAATTTAATCTTGAATTGTTTACTTGAATGAGGGTAGTTTGATGGGTTGGAAATGAGTTCCACTTCCTTACATAACCTTCACAAATTTTGATGGTCTACTATTCTTTGCATTACACTCCACTTCTCTTCATTATGTTTGTTCATTTTTCTGAGCACATTTGTGTCTTTGAAAGAAGAAAACGGTTTCTATTTGTTCCATTGTCAATGGAGAGACATTTTCACTCCAGTGGGTCATATAGTGTAACATTTTGAAAATCTAGTAGAAGGTTTTATCTCTAATGAATAACATCATGCATGATTGATGAAATGCAAACTACAGGTGGATCAGCAAAAGAGGAAAATAATTGATATTCATCATCACATATATAAATGAATCAATCCATGCCCTTAGATTTATGATATATATATATATATATATATATATATATATATATATATATATATATATATATATATATCATTCATAACATTAAATCCAACTTTAGAATGTGGAAACCATGAATGTTTGTGTAGAGTTTGCACATTGTTTTTGTGGTAGATAAGGGATTTATGTACTACTTTACTGAAGGTGTTTATTTCAGATATATTCTTAGTATAACTGGTGGTTTAACATCTGTCATTTATGATCATTGCAGATGATGAAACTGGAGAATTGCCAAAAGAGATAATAATTGACGGAAAAGTTTATAGAACTGTGGAAACTGGTAGCAGTTCTACGGTAATGAAATCCTCCAAGCCAAACCTTTCCTTTCTTTTGCTTTATATTGTTAATGATTTGGAGCTGAAAAAGCTGTGATGGATTACTAGAGATATCCAAAGAATAAGATTATAGGAATGAATGAACTATAAAAGAGAGTTAGAGAAACACATAGAAGCCATTCTATGAAGAGTTCATCTTAAAGAACATAGTCTCACAAAACCAAAAAGGTTGTTACTTACTAGCATGTAATGCAACCAAAGCAACCTCTGTAGCTTAAGATTTCTGCATTTGATTATAGTGGTTGAAGTTCCACATTAACTAGTTTATAATATAGAAATAGGTGCAAACTTCATCTTCTTATATGGTTCATGCATTTTAGTGAAGGAAAATAACAGTTTGATAATTGAACTTTCATGTGATTGCATGATCAAATGAGGTTGTGAATATATCATTGTTGTTATCAGAGTTACAATTGCTGACTATATTTTCTTATCAGGAAGAAAAGGAAAAGGAAAAGGAAAAGGAAGAGGAAAAGGAAAAGGAAAAGGAAAAGGAAAAGAAGTCACCTGAACCTCCTAAGAAGCCGCCTCAACTTGACTGTCCAATATGCATGGCTGCATTTGAAGAACCGATGTCTACCAGGTGTGGTCATATCTTTTGTAGGGGTTGCATTAACAGTGCAATAGCTGCACAGGGTAAATGCCCTACCTGCAGAAAGAAGGTTACAAAGAACCAACTCATAAGGGTGTTTCTTCCATCTCTTAGTTAAAGGTATCACCAAAACAACTGATTATACAGGAAATGAAAACAAGTAAGAGTTTATGTTGTTTGGTTAAGCTAAATTAAAAATCATGTTTAGATACATGTTTGGAATAGCTTATATGGTGTTGTAAATAGTTCATAAGAAAAATAACTCAAAATTAACAACAACAAAACCAAACGTTGCATGAGTTAATGGATATTTAATGTATTCTCTCTCTTTTAGCTTTCAAAAATTATTTGAATTAGTTTTGGTTGTTCCTTTTTATCATACAATAACTTGCTTGGAGGGCTTCATTTTTTTTTTTCCTTTTGTTTGTTTTCATTATGCTTTCCCATTGAATATGAGTGCTTGTCAGGGTCTGAAAATGCTTTTCTAATATTGTTTCATTAAAGAAAATGAACATATTCCTTCCTTTTTGCCTAACTGGTTGGTGTCTTGTCCTTTTTTCTTTCAGGAGATATGTGGCCAGGTCTAATTGAGGAAAATCACAAATACAAAAATGTAATCTCCAGATTTTTTAGTGGCTGCTTTCTGTTTGTTGTGGCAGAAGCATATTGACTTTCACAAACATGCTATTAGTTTAACAACACAAACCTAAGTTTTTTAACCTTTTAACTTTATTGGTGACTGAATAATCTTATGAGGAATTTATGGATTTGCAATTTGGTGATAGTATTCCTCTATTTTATTGTTTGACCAGTATTAATTTGGACATAAGATTATGTTTATAGTTACATTGGTTGGTGTTCTTATCGAAAATTTATCTGGTTGATTTGAAACAAATTAGTCTAATTTTTGAAATGAGTGTGAGTTTTGATCTGTCACAAAGGGAAGTCTACTTGCGAGGATTCCGACACTCAAGTTAGTAAAGAGTATTTTTTTAAGTATGAGAGTAAAGAATGAGTATTGAATTAGATTACTCTTTGTGATTCAAGGTATTTATAGGTTTTCGTGGGTCTGTTAGTATGACAACAAATAAGATAAATTCAAGATATAATTAAAACCAGATTAACAAATATAATAGTTGGATTCAGTTTATTATAACCTGAATTCTGTTTATATTATCATAAATATCATTTTTCCCTAATTTTAGGGGTGCTAATGCTTCATATAGATCTCACACTAATCTCATGCTTATTGGGTAATTTTTGGCCTGACAATAATAATATATTTTAGGTTGGGTATGTACATAATCTCCTCGAGCTCAAAAGTTAATAACTTTTGCAAGTGAAGCAAGTTATTAAATGAACGAGTTTATATGTTGTTTTTATCTCCCTGTACTCGGTTTTATATGCTACTTTTAACTCTTGGACGAGTTGTATGTTGCTTTTAGCTCATAACAGGGTTGTACTCGGGCACTTATATCATCATGATTTTGGATGCTTAATTTATACTCAAATTTTTCGAGTCAGTTCATAATCGGACACTCATAAAATACTTGGAATATTTTCCAATTAGGTCCATGGTTGGACACTCATGCTCAGATTTATAGAGTTGTCACATGTTTTGACGCTCAAGCTCAGGTTTACTGAGTAGCCACATATTCAGACACTAGGCTCAGATTTACACAAGTAGTCGCATATTCGGACACTATGCTCGAATTTAGCGACTAGTCGCAAGTTCAAATGCTGGACTCAGATTTACCGAGTGGTCGCATATTCAGACACTATTGATGTACTTATGAAACATAAAGTTTATGCAGTGCCTCATTAGGGAAAAAAACCCAAGTGAAGGGAAAAAAGTACATGCTTATTTGTATCAATGTGCTACAACAAGAAAGTAAAAGCTAAATGTTTGAGGTATTTATGATGCCATGGGCCTTTTCCCGTACTTCTCGTATAAAATCCATCTCAGTTGTTGATTTCTTCTTCATGTGTGTCGAGTTCCAACATTTTCGTAGTTCGAACTTGTCCTGCATCAAGCAATTATCATTGGAATAATATAATGTGGACTAACAGAGTATATTTATCAATCATCTATCTAATCATTATCATGTATATCTCTCAAGATGTGATACTCTATATCTTTGAATTTCTATATCAATAAAAGTTTGGTGCATTGGATGGTATAACTCATTTTGTGTTTGGAATTCGTGTATGAATGGGAAATGAGTGATGACTTTGTGTAAAAGAGGCATGTGGAAATGTGTATGCAGAATTTATTAAAACAAAGGAAAACAAATTGTTTCAATGCAATTATCCACAAATTTTTTAATAAAATGTTATATTATAGTAAAATATTAATAAAAGAGGTGGAGTGTCAAAATAGAACTCTTGAGAGACATTGCAAAATTTTGATCATGAATGCTCATGGAAAGTAAGTGATAATCTATCTTTAAGCGAGATGATGATAATATAAAATGTGGAGATAGGATAAAGTTTTACCTAAGTCCCATGGTGAGCGCCAAATGTTCTTACTCAAAACTTACCTGGTTGATCCGAGACAAATGAGTCTAATCTCCAAAGCGGGTACAAGCTATGATCTACCACAAGGGGGGAATTCCACCTGCAAGGACCCCAACACTCAAATTAGTGAAGAGTATTTTTTAACTATGACAGTAAATAATCAGTATTGAGTTAGATACCCCTTGCGATTAAGGGTATTTATAAGATTTTGTGGGTCTGCTAATATGATAATAAATAAGATAAGCTCAAGATATAACAATAGATTAACATATATAATAACTGGATTAAGTTTATTATTATAAACTGGATTCTCTTTATATTATCATAAATATCATTTTTCCTTTATTTTACTATTTTTAACATTTCATATAGCTCTCACACTTTGATCACATGCTTATTGAGTCGTTTTAGGCCTGATAATAATAGTATATTTTGGGTCGGGTATGTACACTTTGGATAAAATGTTGTTTTCTCATCAACTTGGTAAATATTGTTGCAAAATTATTTGCTCATATTTTTAAAAATCATTGGCGAGTGGGTTTTCAATTGCATAATCACAAAAAGATAATTTAGGTAAGAAAGGAATACAATTCTTGGAATTTATGTGCCTTGTGTGCTACAAATGAAAAATTAATTCAACATCTTTTCTTTGATTGTGTGGTATCTTACCTTGCTCGTAATCTTTTTTTTTTTAAATTGTTAGGACTAATAACAACACAACATAACAAAACTTCACAACATTTTGATCTATTTTATATGTTTACTATGAATATAAAAGATAATAAGATTTAGAATGTTATGTGGGTTGCTATGATGAGAATATATGGGACTATAGGAATACGATTATATTTAGATATGGTAAAAGTGATGGTGAGGACTTTTTTGGGATGGAACAGTTAAAAGTTTGAACATAGTTGAGAAACAAAATATCAAAGGCAATTTTTTTATTACTTTGTCCAAAATCATGTATCCAATCAATCCTGAAATAGTTCAAAAGTGTGCTTAAAATAAAGGTCTTATATACTATTATTTTTTCTCTATGGAACCAAATTGTCCTGCAAGTTATGGTATTATTCTCCTACTACTTGCTGGAATATGATCCAATAATGATATAATGCACCACAATGTAGCAGGTACCTGCAAGTACTCTAACGCTCAAGTCAGTTGGAGCGAAATATATGCAAGGATAACAAGGATAAGATTGAGTTTGCATAGATTTTACATGTAGCCTGAACTACCTTTATATACTTGTTTTTTACTAATTATCTTTAGTAACGCTTGGGTTTTTCCATAAATGCTAATTAATGAATGTTTCATTGTAATTGTCGTAACGTCTTGAGTTAATGCGTTATCACGGTTACTATAGTTCCTACTTGCATATGTTTGACATACCTCTCTTAGACCGAGATATACTTGCTCTTAGGCCGAGATGTACTCGATTTGTATGACAAGTGTGGTTCTTACTGCTACACTATGAAGGTTGTCCTAACCAGTATATGTCAAGACCATCTTGGCCTAGATGTATCAGAGTTTACAAAATTGGTAGGTTGTCCTGACCGAGATGTGCCAGAACCATTTTGGCTTAGATGTATTAGGATCATCTTGGACTAGATGTATCAGAACTATCTTAAAATAGATACATCAGGAGCTTTACACAAAACAACTATACTATTGTTATTTTATTTTCATTCTAACCCCTACTACCATCAAGTATGCTATTTGTTATTTTGTTAGGTTCTCTAGGCACTTTGGATCTATCTAGAAAACGTAATACCGAAAAAGAAAGTATCTCTCGATGACTTTGTTGGAGAAAAAATAGATTCTATAGTGGTAGTTACATCTATCCTACAACTTGTATGCTTTTTGAACTCAGTAAATTCTCGAGGAATTACTACACCTTGCATCCTAGAGTTTTTTCCTCTTTTATTTATCCCCAACTCTTCTTTCCATATAAGAGACTTTTACATCCAGTTTTGCTACACTGCACAACATAGTATTGTACCCTCATACAAGAAGAATATTTTAGACTATAAAGTCTTATAGAAAAGTTAGAACATCCAATAGACTTAAGCCAAGAAGACATGAAAAATGGTATAGAAACATGCATTCATAGTGATATTGTAATGCATTTTCAGTGGTTAAGTTTTAGCAAAGATGTATGTGTGTGTCTGTACATATACATACTTTATCCCTTCACAGCACACCAGGCAGTAGCCATTACAAGTTTTCAGAAAACCCGATTTTCCTATCCTTCATTCTATCCCTTGATTTTTCCTACCCTTCTCAATTTATATCTATAACATTGGCAGATAGAATCTTTTCAAATAGATTTCTGTAGTATCTTTTTCTTGATATTTAAATTTTTTAATTTAAAGTAAGAAAATTTTGTAATTTTCAACATAAAAAATAAATAATAAAATCATTAACCTATGGATGTGTTTTTATAGCATATAATCTTATCCATCTTATATTTTCTTTTGTAAGGTTAATATAAAACAAACATGATCATTTTAGCAATAGGACCATGTTTTATATTCATTTATTTTTGGTTCTTAGAATTAATTTTGTGTGTATATATAACACAACTTTTAATATTTTATACACATTCAATAATATACATTATCTTTTCTTATATTTCTTTATTTTCTACATATCAAATATTTAATTCTTAGATATTTTAATTTAAAAATAATAAATTAAAATGAGTTGTTAATGCATAATCCATTTCACACATGAATATAATGTATCTTTCACTGGTAATAATCATGGAGTTTGTGCAATAGATGAATAAGAGTAATCAAAGTACACCACAACCGACCACAAGAAACACTTCAAAAAATTTCAATTAAGTTCTATCAATGTTAAATGTAACTATAATACGGTGCCTGTGGAATCATCGAAACAACATAGTGAATAGGAATGCCATCTAAGACGCAGAAGAAATATGAGTCTGGCTAAGGTATAAGATACCCAAAGTTAACTTTTTGTATTTGATCTTACTCTCTCTCCAATTGAATATATGATCATTAGACTTTGCTAGAAAATTTGTAAAAATCAATGCATAACTCAGAAACCAGACAAAAAATGTATTTAGATAATTCCACCTCTGCGTTAATCTATCCAACATAAGCCATGTAGCTTATTTCTACCCTCGTCTCTGTAAGGCCCACTTATATTTATGCCTTATTTTAAAGGGTCTTTCCAAATCAGATGGGCCTAGGGCTGGCCCAAAGGATAAAACCCAACCCTAAGACAGCCCTAACTCACTCATTCTACTATTTCAGAAAACCTTAGAGCTACAGTCGTCCCCCTCTCCGCTAGGGTTCAGTCTTTGGCTTCCGTCGCACTTGTTCGAGCTAGTTTCGTTCCATGTAAATTGCCTTTCATCCCATACCTCTCTTGTTTAGCACTATTGCTTCGAGTCCTAACTAAGGTCGTTCTGGGTAGCTTCGTTTCATACTGTTCTTTATGTTTCTAGCTTGCTAAACTGCTCTAGGAGCTGCTGTGCTTCTTTGTTCGTACCCAAGAACCCAGCTGCTAGCCCTTTTCCAGGTACGGGAAGCTAGGGTTCACCCTTTTTATCGTGTGTGTTATGCTTGTGCTACTATTTTATCATTATAACATGTTTGGTGTGTTGATATGAACCTGTGAATGGCATTATTGAACTATTGGTGATCTGTTGGGTGTTTGCGCATGAGAGAGCAGTGGTGAGCATTGGTTTTCTTGCCCAAACGAGCATGTCTCGCCTAAGCGAGATTAACAGAGGCTCACCCAAGCTACTTCACGCGAGTAGTCGCTCAAGCGACCCATGTTCTTTTTGAGCGAGCGAATGTCTCGCTCAGGCGAGAGGGGTCTCGCCTCAGCGAGATCATGCGTGAGGTTATTGTTCCCCCTTTTCGAGCCCTCGCCTAGGCGAAGGGGGCTCGCCTGAGCGAGACCCTTCAGCCTGAGCGAGGAGTTGGGCGAGGGTAGTGTGGTGTTCGGTTGTTTCTTTGTTCTTGGATGATTGGAACTTGCTTGGGTGTAATTGTTATGATAAAAATATGAGATGAATGGTTATGTATGAGTGATGTGATTCATGGATGGTGAATGATGGGTTTGGTATGGACTTGGCATGTAATTTAAACGAGAAGGATGGTATCAAAGAGACATGGTATTGATATGAAATGCTAAAGATGAGTTGGTATGATTGAATGTTTGGAAACGAATGAGGATGGGTTGAAGGTGGATGGCATGAGGTTATGTGTATGATATGCATTACTTTATTGATCGAGTATGTTTGGTCTGTATCAGTGCGTAATTCCTTAAAATCTCTAGGTGAGATTTCAAGGTAGTGCTTCAGTGGTCAGGACGTAATTTCATGGCCCTTGTTAGTGGGTGTCCATGGTGGTGCCCCATCTATATAATTTGGTAAGGATTCAAGGTAAGGTTGCATCCTGACACTCTAAGGAGTCAGTTAGTCTCATTTAGAGCGGACTGACTCTTGCGGTTAGAGTAGTAAGAGGCCTGAAACTCATTAAGGACTAACCTTGTGTGTGTGGGATTAAATAATTGTAACACTTGTAACACATAGCTCGGGGGTGAGCAGGGTAATCCACCACAAGTGCACGCATTCGTTGAATCTGACCAGATTATATGTATCCGGATGAGTCGAGTCGAGTCTTAGTGTATTGATTGGAAGGTCATAACATGCTTAGATGATATATGTACATTGGACTGTGAAAGTATATTTGATTGCATGATAAAATCTTTTTGGCTCTAGCTTACCCTTTGCTTGTTTGATTGCTCTAGATGTTGTTCTTCTACTCTTGCGATGATCATCAATTTATTGATGGGAGCAGATGCGAGAGGTACTCGTGGTCAACAGGGGAGAGATGATTCCACTGCATAGTCTACTTGGGTTGGACTTCATGTTCTTATTGGGCTGTTCTTTAGGGCTATGGCTCATGTACTAGTATGTCTTTTAGATTTCTATATGATTCTATTAAACTTTATAACTTGTTTATTTTTGGGCATCATGGTGTGCCTTGGGTTATAAGGAATGGTGTTTAAACTCCGAGACTGCGCTAAGATATTATTTAGTGTGATGCTTCCTTTAATTTCGTTTATTAAATTAAATAGGGTGTTACATTTATGGTATCAGAACGATCATTCCTTAGGTCTATGGACTTGGATGTCCGCTTGGCTTTCTCTGTGTCTCTCTGAGTGTTTTTAGTTAAAATCATGTCTTATCAAACCTAACCAAGTGATTTCCTGTGTGCTAGTGAACGATGGCACCATCTCGTAGGACTCCGTAATCCTCCTAGGGCGATGTGCCAGATATCGCCAGAGCAATCGAGGAGTTGGTAGCTGTTATGACGCAGCAAAGCACGACGATGATGCAGCAACACGAAGCATCCATGCAGTGACAGGCAGCGTCGCTTGAGCAGCAACAACTGGTGATGCAGCAGATAGAGGCTGCTAGGGTAGCTGCTGAGGATGCCCGCTGGCAGCACATGGAGGCCCTCCGCCAACTAGAGGAGAACAAGGCGGCTGCCCCTATGTTTGGTCATGAGCCACGACCGCCAGCCAGAGAGTGGAGTCTGGAAGACTTCCTGAAACACCATCCAGTGAAATTCAATGGGAAGACTAGCCCGGATGCAGCCGATCAGTGGTTGAAGGACCTGGAGAGAATCTTTGACGCGAAGATGTGTCCAGCAGATAACAAGTTGGCTTTTGCAGTCTATATGCTCACCAGAGAAGCTGAACATTGGTGGATTAGCATGAAGTCCATCATGGAGGAGCGAGGAGAGCCTGTGACTTGGGAGGCCTTCAGGGGGAAGTTCCTCTCCGAATACTTCCCTGACAGTGTGAAATATGCCAAGGAGGTGGAATTCCTCAAGCATCTCAACCGCTTCTACACCTTGCCACTCGATGAAGAGTGACGATGTCATAAGTTTGAGAATGGTCTCCGCAGCGACATCCGCTTGATGGTAGCCCCTCTATCCATCAAGGAGTTTGCTACACTGATGGAGAAAGCACGAGTGATGGAGAAGATGAAGAATGAGGTGGAAGGTCAGCGCCCACAACAGCCACAAAGGATAGGTGGCCATCTGTGTCCAAGCCCAGACATGAAGAGCGGAGGAGACTATACGACAGACCTTACCATCAGCCTCAGGGGTCTAGGAACTTTTCTCCTCAGTAGGGTTAGGTGTAGTGTTATATATGTGGAGGTCCCCACTTGAGGAGCGCATGCCCACGCATGGAAGGTTACCGCAGGTGCAAAAATTATGGCAAGGAGGGCCACTTTGGGAAAGATTGTCCCACGCTTGCTAGGGCAATGACACACCCTCCATTTCAGACTCCCCACCAGCATCAACGGAGAGACAGAGGCAACAGGCCGCAAGCGACAGGCAAAGTGTATGCCATGACCGGGGCGGAGGCTACAGGCTTAGGTAACCTGGTTATGGGTTATTGTTTGATTGCTGGGATGAGATGTTGTGTATTGTATGATTCTGGAGCGACACACTCCTTTGTGTTAGATGCTTGTGTGAAAAAGTTGGGTCTACCGGTGTCTGAGCTGCAGTGTGAACTTGTGGTGTCTACTCCGACGTTAGGTTTGGTCAGGACGTCATCCTTATGTGCTAGGTGTCCGATTGAGGTAGAGGTACGCAGGTACAAAGTGAACATAATCTGCATGCCCCTAAAAGAGTTGGAGGTGATCTTGGGGATGTATTGGCTCTCTACCAATCGCATTCTCATAGATTGCCGAGAAAAGAGATTGATATTCCCCGACTCAGAGGAGCTTGAGTTGTTATCGTCCCAAGGGGTTATGAAAGCTACAAGATAGTGCTCAGTGTTTCATGATCCTTACACATCTAGAGGTGGAGAGAGGAGAAGAGGAGTCTATCATACCGGTGGTACAAGAATTTGAAGACGTATTCCCAATTGAAGTACCTAGGTTGCCTCCCAATAGAGAGGTAGAGTTTTCTATTGACCTAGTGCTAGGAACAGGTCCGGTATTGTAACATCCCGTCAGGATATTACAAATTTAATTAAATAAAATAGATAAAACAATTAAGCTGCAATTAATAAAACCTCATTTCCCAAAAACTTGGGAAATTTAAAACGTTTGATTACTTCCAATGAAAAACCACAATCTATAGTTTATAAAATTGAACATAATAATAAAGCCTCTCATAAGAGTTTACAAGATATTTCAAATCAAAATAATACAAAACTCCTAGGCTTTCCCCCACTTCGCGGCTAAGTCTCACCAGCTCCACCTGCAATATCATCTGCTTACGTGTACCGCGTACACGATCATCGCCAAACACAAGCAGATAGGGTGAGCTAAAAAGATAACACATGAATATATATAAATCAATCATATATATATATATATATATATATATAGAAAAATACTTCAAAAGAAAAATCCTTTCTTTTATCCTGCATGGCTACAACCATGTATGATGTCATTTCACCTCAAAAGAACCTCCTTCTCCTCTTTCACATGGTCACAACCATGTAATATCCATGCACATCAAGGAAGCTTGTCCGTTTCCTACCACATGGCCACAACCATGTAATACCAATGTACATCAAGGAAACTTGTTCCCTTCCTACCACATGGCCACAACCATGTAATACCAATGCACATCAAGGAAACTCGTCCCATTCCTTCCACATGGCCACAACCATGCTAGTAGAGTTCTTCATCTTCTAGTGAGTATCTCAAGGTGCCTTGCTGCCACACCTATCAACCACAACCGATAGAACACATGCGGGAACCATGCTACGGATCACACACCATAATGCCAGGTGGAGTTCCAAATACGAACATAGTTCGTAACGTCCCAAGACTACCAAACTCGTCAGCTAAATATTGAGGACGGCAATCCATCTGGACCCATCCGTACTGGCCACAACCACCACACTCACACCGGCAACACTCGCCAACCCGAGCCACAACTCAAGAGTTCCTCGTGTTCATCCACTATCCCGAGCCACAACTCAAGGGAAGTCATTCCGGGCCACAACCCATAGAATGCCACGTGCTTAACCCCTATCCTGAGCCACAACTCAAGGATACGTTCCGGGCCACAACCCAAGGAACACCAGCAAGCCCACCCTTGAGATATCTTTAGAAGCCTTATAGACCACACATCACCATTCAAACACCAATCAATCCAATACGCAAAATTGATTGCCTTTAGACCCATCATCCATCCATCCTTTACTTAAACTTTCAGCTCTCGCCTAAGCACTCTAGTTCATCTCGCTTAGGCTAGGTTACCTTGCCTGAGCGAGCACAACGCTCAAAACAAACCTCGCACTCTCGCTTGAGCGAGCCTTGCTCGCCTGGGTGAGACCACCTTTTGCCTAGAGACCAACATCTCTCGTCTAGGCGACGAGTTAAACTTAACAGCAAGGCCTTCCTCGATTTCTCGCCTAGGCGAGAGAATCTCGCTTGAGCGAGATACTCCATCGCCCAACAATTTACTTTGCGCTTGGGCAAGAGAGACCCCTAGTTCAAATCCACCACAAGTGCAAGCATCCGCTGAATTCGACCAGATTATATGTATCCGGATGAGTCGAGTCGAGTCTTAGTGTATTGATTGGAAGGTCATAACATGCTTAGATGATATATGTATATTGGACTGTGAAAGTGATTGCATGATAAAATCTTTTTGGCTCTAGCTTACCCTTTGCTTGTTTGATTGCTCTGTATGTTGTTCTTCTACTTTTGCGATGTTCATCAATTTATTGATGGGAGCAGATGCGAGAGGTACTCGTGGTCAATAGGGGAGAGATGATTCCGCTGCATAGTCTACTTGGGTTGGACTTCATGTTCTTATTGAACTTTTCTTTAGGACTATGACCCATGTACTAGTCTGTCTTTTAGATTTTTATATGATTCTATTAAACTTTATAACTTGTTTCGTTTTGGGCATCGTGGTGTGCCTTGGGCTGTAAGGAGTGGTGTTTAAACTTCGAAACTGTGCTAAGATATTATTTAGTGTGATGCTTCCTTTAATTTCGTTTATTAAATTAAATGGGTTGTTACAGTCTCTTTGGAGGTAAGGTATTGTATTTTAATTATGATGAATATTATAATATATGTTGAGAAGCTTATAAGTACAGACAAATGTTTTTGTATAATCATAGTAAGTTACTTTTTATTGAAATTAATATATATATATATATATATATATATATATATATATATATATATATATATTAATGATATTTATATATATATATATATATGAGTTAACGAGTACTATTGTCGCCAAGCTCATATAATTCTTTATTAAAATATGTATAAAGTTAACCTTGCATAATATATTGAACAAATTGATTAATAATAATAATAATAAATAATAATTAATATGATGTTTAATGTATTATATCTTGATCTTTTAATTGCTTGCATGTAGAGAAGAGCATTAATAGAACATGCAGTTATGTGTTTCTCTATTTAAACAGACATGATTTTGTTTCTCAAGATTCTTTCACTAGTGCAGAATTCCCATTTTACCTCGCCTTATATGCCTCGGTTGGCCAAAAACCGAAGCATATAATGGCGCGGTGGCATTTTTGCAATTAGAGCCAAGTTTTAGGCCTCGGTTCTCCAAATACTCGAAGCCAAAGAGCGGTATAGGCCCCGGTTCGCTCAAAACCGGTGCCAA
>Ga0214543_1010271_pt1 | contig 13985 bp, 4 predicted proteins | sample CNSS2metaG_FD_160094 | JGI IMG/M metagenome (GOLD analysis project Ga0214543, IMG submission 160094) | Root nodule microbial communities from cowpea collected in UCLA plant growth center, Los Angeles, California, USA - CNSS2 | ecosystem: Host-associated > Plants > Roots > Nodule | place: USA...
TAATATATATATATATATATATATATATATATATATATATATATATATATATATATATATATATATATATATATATATATCATAAATTTTGAGTATTATTTAATTTACCTATATCATATTTATCTTCACTTTCTTTATGTTTTTTGTTTTCTTTTCTCATAAAAATGATAACATAAATTCATATTATACATATTCTATCACACATGAATAGATGTGTACAATTTCCCACCTTGAGACAAGCTACATATGTGGACATCCAAAACAATTATGTGACTTTTAGAGGACAAGGATTGCACTCCTACATACTTTGGTACCAATATGCCTAATGGACTCCATTATTGTGATTTTACGTTCACACTATACATTATGTTATTAGAGTAAGCTGTCTTTAAAAACATAAAATAAGATTGTAATCCTACTAAAAAGAATATGTTTATATGTATATAGATGAAAGTAAACCAAGTAATAATCTATAATTATGATTACATCTTTTGTAAGATTTTTATAAAAAAAAATGTGAAATATATTTAGTGAGTAATTAAAGTGTTGCACTTTACTTTAGAAAATATATAATTTATAAGTTAATCATTAGATTAGGAAAAATAAAAATAAAACTTCACTTATAATCTAATCAAAATTAATACATTTTATCTATAACAATATATAAAGATATCATCTTTTTTGTATCCATATTTCATAGTACCAATTTTATCCTTTACAATATAATTATTTATTAATTTTTTTAAAATTAATAGTTGTTTTTACTTATTTTCTATAAAAGTTCTTATTTTTATTTATTCTTTTTATTCATCAACAATTAATTTCTCTATTAATTTCACTTTATTTTTAATAAATATAAATTTATTTTATATATTAACTTAATAACATTACATTATTATCACCTATTAACATATTATCATTTATATATAAAAAATGCGTATACATATACAGGCGCGATAACACTTGTGTAGACGTTAGTTAACTATAATATAATTATAATATAATTAGAACATGACACTACTCATGCGACAAAGCACATTAAATTTTTAAATTTGTTTCTTCTAAAATAAAAAAAAATAAATAAAAGATTAGTCATTGATGAAATATGCATGATTAATATACGTACAGGTAACGTAGAATTCTTTTGCATAAATTCCCATAATCGATATATATTTCATAATCTAGTAATAGATTTATTTAGGTGATAGAATTGTGTGAAAATCTTCATTACTAATTTGAATTCCTCAAGTCTAAAGATCCGTCTATGGCTATAGTTGACTTTTATTGCCATCAGTAGTTGAATCTTATTAAGAAATGTATGTGTTGCCAATAAAAAATCAAAGTTAAATCAAACATTTTCTTCACGTGCTAAAATGTGTGGATGTAAGGAGATGGAATTTGATGTGCAGAAAATATTTACATTGTTTTAAAAAGAGCAAGTGTTTTAAAAGAAATAACACTGAAATTACTTTTTATTTTTCATATAGTATGATAGGCTTCCACTTTATGATAAAGATTAATATTGTATTCATCTAACAAAATTTAGACGTTAAAACTTAAAACAAAAATACTCAAGCGTTGGTGTGATATCCAATAAATAAATGTTACATAATAAAATTAAAATATATTATGTTAATTTTATTACATGAGATTTAACCGCTAACCGTTGACGTTAGTATTTTATATTTCCAAATTTAAATTTATCACCATTATTTTTCTGTTATGATTTTCTTGTTTTCTCAAAATGACAGTTTTCGTCCTCTAAATCAAATTTTTGAAATAATTTACATTAGGGTGGTGATACTTGAAAACAATATTAGACAAAATTACGTTGATTTTACATTTGAAATATAATAATATTTTAATTATTTTTATAGTTTCATAATTTAAAAGTATAATATATATTATTATAGTGCCAAAATTTATTTTTATGTGAAGTGTTAAAGAAATATTTTTTTTTACATTAACTTCGTTATGATATATGATTTTTTTTTCTTTAACCTCTCTCTTCCCACATTTTCCTAAGAAGTTAAAGTTTAGTATAGCACTAATATTGCTTTCACGTATTTATTGGAAGGGATTTAATGTTGAGAAGAACAAGAGAGACATAATTTATTGATAGGTTACGTGTTCACTTTTAAGTATTTGAGAAAGAGAAGGAAAGGAAGGAAGAACAAAATTCCCTTATTCTCACGTCTATTCTCATGTGCTATAATCTGAGGATGATTTTAGAAAGGTTATCATTATACCCTCAATTCCTTTATGCTTTTCTTAATTCACGTTTTTTTTATACAAAATGTTGTTATAACTTCTTTATTATTGAGTTTTATATTGGGTACTAAGTGTTTGTTATCTCAACAATTTTATGTAAATTAATTATGCAAATCATAGCTAATAAAGTAAAAATATAACTTTTAAAATTACAAAATTATGGTTATAACAATAATTAGTACTTCAAATTGCTAAATTGTTTATAAAAAAATCAACAAGTAAATATATTGTATTTTTATTATTGAAATATATATATTTTTAATTTATTCATTTAAAAATTTTGTATAAAATAAATTTAACTCATCTAAATATAAATTTAGATTACTTTTAACGTCAAGGAAAATTTGGTAATTTTGTTTTTCTTTCCATTCAATTCAATTCTTAATCTATCACACTAATCCAATCACTCACAAACTTTCACGATCTTTATTTCTAAATTCACTCACTCTCACATTGAAATTCATTAAAATAACAACACAAACTTCACTTTATAATTTATACAATTTTATTTTCTTTTTTCTCCAAATTAATCTTTATAGGTGAACACATCCTAAATACCATGCCATAATTTGTCCAGGAGACACAAACTTTAGTGATAATTTAAATTTGAAGACGGATTTAAAGAGTAGGTTTAAGCAGAAAAAAAACGTGAAAGTGGAATTGTTTAAATAAAAAAAAATATGTGAGAAAGGAAGAGATTTGAAATGAAAATTTATAAAGTTATTTATTAATAAATTTGATAGATTAAAAAGTATTTTAATTAATAAAATGAAATATTATCATTTTGTCTTTAGTTATAAAAGTATTTTAAAACAAAATGTAATTAGTTTTAATTACATTAAAATAAAATATATTATTATTGTCATCATTTCTACGGTTATTATAATTAATTTATTCTTGTGCACCTGTCTATTTTTGGAATTTTAGTTGGATTTTTACGCATAATGTCATTTCAAACTTAAAAAATATTTAAAAAGGCTAAAAATGTAAAATATGTTTTGTGCATGCGGCTTTGGGGCTGCTGAAGCCAATGCCCTTCCTTTTCATGCTAGCAAATTAATTCAAAGTAACATTGAGGTTAATTTTTATATATTTTTATTCAAATATTTTTATTAGAATTTGTATTTTTATTAAATATTCTTAATAAGGTTAAGTTTATTTAAATCTACATTTTAGGTTGAATATTATTTATAATTATTTTAAAGTTGTTCTGAGAAATTAATGTTAATAAAAACAAATTCAATATTAGTTTCAACTAACAAATAACAAATATGCTAAACTTGATGATTAATTACAATTCATAAAACAAAATAAATTTATCAACTTTTTCATTATTTTTAAATAATTGTATATTTTAAAAATGTGTAAAATTAAATTTTTTATACAAATGATTGAGTTTTTTTAAAAAATAAAATTTTTATAAATTTGAATATAAAATTTTAAAATAAATTTGAACAATTTTATAGCAATTTAAAACAAATAAATTTATAATTTTGAATACAATTTTAAATAAAGGTCGATGTAAAAGTTGTTAACGATAATGATGTGAAAGTTGTTAACAACCTCTTGTGCAAGACAGTGAGGGTTGATGTCGGGAAAAGATTGTTATCCTCAATGAGTTTATGCAAATTATGAGTGGTAAGTACATCTCTTTGCAGTATGTCAAATGTTTATTTTATAGCACTAGGAAGAAGATATGATCATATGACGTTGTATGTCAAATATTTATTTCAGGATTCGAAGAAGAAGAGATTATGTTGAAACTTCGTTGAGTATCTCTTTAAATTATAAATTTTGGTGAAGGAAAGATATATTAGTTCTCAAGACTATTCACCAAAGTTCTACATCAAATAATATGAAGAAGAAAACAATAATATAATTCTATAAAAATGAATAGTTGATTTTAGAATGGTGGTCACAACTTAATAAATATCTTAGATGTATAGAAGTTTAAGCAATTATGTGTCATTGAATAGTTTTTAATTTTGTATAAAAAAATCACATGAAAAGATTTGCACTTTTTATCATATATGTTGAGAGTAATGATATTTTTGTTCTAGTGTTAAATCATAATAAATTTTTTTTATGCTTTTATTTTTATGTTGTTTTTAATTATAAATGTACTTCCGTTAGAATTGTAATTTTCCCTTAGAAGTAAGGATGACAAATAAATTCGTCCAGTGGTTATGTGGCACTCATTCCTGCGACAATGAATTTCTGCATTGACTGGGTATTGTCGTTCCTGCGACAAGGAATTCTTGCCTTAACTGGTATTGTCGTTCCTACGACAAGAAATTCCCGCATTGAATGAGTTTTGGTATACGAAACATCCATCTTTTTAAATTGGGGATGAGAATGTACATATCTGCCTTGTCCCCGTCCTTATACCCGCCATAATACTCATCGGTGTTTAAATTATTAAAATACACATAGTCTATTAAGAAATCCTTTATATATATATATATATATATATATATTGCACTTTTTATTTTTTATTTATTTTAATTGCTTGGCTTGTTATGGAATTCATTCGCATTTCAAAGGTAATATAAAATACTTATCTTCCTTATACTATTATTATTAAGTTTTGTTTCATTTGAAAAAAAAAATTATTACGATAAAACAATTTTTATTATCTCTAAACCATTCGACTAGGTTGATATTGAAAAGTTTTTTGAGATCTCTTAGGTCTTTTCCTTGTGCGACTTTATTTTACGATCTATCTTCCATTTGATCATTTTTTTCTTATATATTTTTTTGTTTATTTTTATCATGTAAGAATATTGTTTTGATATTTTTATTTTTATTTTCTAACCCATTATCATATGTGTGATCTTATCACTATAATTGTATAAATAAAATTTATTTACTATAATATAATAATTGAATGTAATTGTAATGATTTTTTTTTTATCACCACCTAACATATTTTGAAGTTTAAAAGATGAAAGATCTATTTTGAATTTTAATTATTATTAGTTTAAACTTTATTTCATAAGAATTTAAAAATTTGAAGTAAATATACATTTCAAAATATTTTTAATTTAAATATTTGTTTTTCTTTTATATATATATATTTAAATTTTATAAATAATTTTAACGGTTGCAAATTTAATAAATGTTTTAACTCGTAAAATTTTATTTGACATTTTATTTAATATATATATAATTATAATTTATTTTTAAATATTTTATATTAAAAAAATTAAAATATTTTTATTTTAATATTAAATATTTAATAATATTATATTTTTTTATAACAATTTTATTATTATTTTGTGAAAGGTAATTAATTAATATTAAAATAGTTAGAGAGCGAATACAATACAAATACAAATATATACCACGATGAAATATAAATTTGATATCTGTTTGTTTAAATAGGAAGATGCGAATACATATATTCTTTAGATATGAATATATGATAAGAAAACCCGTCTTTGTTTCATTCTATTGTTATCCTTCTTTAGAAGTCTAATTCCTAACACTGTAATAGGATGATATTGTTTTAGTAAAACATATCATAGGATGACGGTAAAAAAAAGTATTACTCCCTTTTATTTTTGTGACATTTTATAAAGTATCTTTTAAGATTGATATCTTTATAATATTTATATACTTTATATTTATTTTTTCTAGTAAATAGTAAGAGTAGTTAAATTTTGTAGTAATGAAATAGTTATAAGAAAAAATAAAAAATATTAAAATAGAGATTAATCCGATAGATTAACATATTTATAAATTTGACCAAGATGATTATGTTAGAAATTCCGTAGAAATGTAAGAGATGGAATATGATTGAGTTCAATGCACCTTGCTCTACAAACTAAACTGATTCATGTACTGGGGATAGGTGGTCACGAGATTTAAAAGCACTTCGTAAAGTCTATGTATCCCAAAAACAAAACAGATATCATTATTCTTATATTTGCGTCATTAGTGCACTTGTCAAACCATGTAAATTCCAACACTGCCTTGTGGAATTCAAAAACTGCTGTATTAGTTACACAATTTTTATTTATATCTGATTATGAATTTTAAGAACAAAATATAATTAAACATTGTTTAGTGATTTATATATTAAAGTAATATTTTCTTAAGAAGTATAATAGTTATATTTTTATAACATGAATTAAAATTTAGCAGAATTATACTTTTATGGCATTTTAATATAAATAATTGCATCGTCAAAGTTTTTGTTTACATGAAAAAAATTTACTTTTTAAAGTTTAAAAATTATATTTTTAATTAAATAAAAGAAATAAGTATCATTTTATTAGCATATAAGTTAAAAAAAAAAGTGGATATGAGTTATTAAAACAAAATAAATGTAGTATGAATATATATATTTTTAAAATATGGGAGAAGTGCATAATGTTTTTAAATTTATATTTTATAGGGAATGCTAGTGTATTTTTTTTCTTTTACATAATGTTTTTAAAATTTTTACATGCAGATTATAGTAACTCTGTTTTTTCTTTAAATAATGGTGGATGGGTGGAAAATTATGACATTGTTTGACTGACAAAAAGAAAAGGCAATGAGATGAAGAAAAAAAAGGTGAAGAGGCTAATTTAGACGAAATTGGTCATTTTTCAAATTCCCTGTTTGCATTGGAAGATACTATATATAAGATGTCAAAGGCAAATTTAATTCCAACAATTTATTACTTTTCTTAAAGTCAGTTTTTTTTTTTTTATTATTTTTTTTTTTTTTTTAAATTTTTTTTTTTTTTTTTTTTTTTTCTAAAAGTTGAACAAATCGCAAACCGTTTAGAAAGGTTAACATACATCACTAAATCAAATATCTAGGTCCATTATCTTGATTGGTATGCATTTGTTCCTAAGGAAGGTAAAGACCAATATATTATTCATAAAAAGTTTTTAAAAAATGCAAATTTTCAATTTATTTATTAAATCTTCAATCCAAATCAAAATAAATTAAACAATTAAGTTAAAGAAAAGTTAGACCCAAAATATTATAAGCAAATTCAATTATAAACAATTTTTAATTATTCTCTTGTTTGATTTTGAATGTCCATGACATGAGATCTGCTTTTAGTAACGACACAATTTTAAATGGACAAAAGAGAGAACGTTTATAGATAAGTTAAAGTGTTCATGTTTATTTTATTATATTTTTATTTCACGTTACTTTATTTTATCTCTCTCCAAGTCTGGAGAATAATTAAAACATTGTTATGTTATGTTATAGTTTTGATGAGGTAAAAAAGTTATGATGAAGCTTAGTCGGTCAATTTTTTTTCACTCGGGTATACAGTTCAGTTTTTCTATTAAGGAACTTATCTAATTTTTTCTTCTTTTTAGGGTGTTTTGTAAATGAAAAATGTTGTTTTGTACATGATTTTAAATTTGAAGAGTTATTAGAAACTATACTGAATTTATGTAAATGACAAATGAAGATTTGGTTAATAACATTATCTTCAAATAAGAATGTTGATGACATCATCTAATTTTCGGGAAGATAACAAAATTAATAAATAGAGTAGACACCAAAATATTAATAATGAAAGAATAACCTATTGGGCCTAGTTCAATCAAATTTTTCACTAATAATAATTAATGAATACACATTTTTTTTGTGATAGTTTCAACTCTTGTAAGAATTTTTGCATCCACAAGAGCTCCTTAACACCTTTTGTAACAATAATATATTTTGTTTATGTAAAAGATAGAGCAATACAATTTTGTAATCTAGATTGTCATGACACCACTCCCCTACAAATGTTATCATATAACGAGAAGTAGACTTTCTATAATCCATATCATCATCGCCACCCCTGAATGAGGGAGTTAGTTATTCCTAAACATATTGAATGTTAGAATAATTATGAAATTGAATATTGAACACTGGATCAAATTTCTTTCTCTTGAAGTGTGTTTTTAACTTATATCAGACCTTCAATTTATAAATTTTAATAATTAAACTGAGCCTAAAATTTGGACTTAATTTTATACTTGAATAAACTTTAATATATATATATATATATAATATGTTTTGAGATTTTATATTTTTTATATATTCTTCAAATTATAATTGAAATTCAATGGATAATTTATTTTATTAATATATTATTTTAATATTCGATAATTTTCATTAATTTTGTTAATAATCTTCTTAAATCTCTAAAACTTTTACTTATCTGTAAAATATAAATCAAATAATTACTTTTCAAAAATTTATTAAATAAAACTAAAAATATATAAAAATATAATAATAAAATAACAATAAAAGATGAAAATAAAAAAAATAAAAAATAAAAACATCATATGCTAATTATCAAACCCGTTATACTCTACAATCTAAAAACGTTAAGATAGTTTAAGAATCTTCTTTTTTACATAGTACTCAACTTTTCTTACTTTTTATCTCATGAAATTTAAACTCAAACTTATAAAGTATAATCAAATCATATATAATGATTTATTAATCTTGATTATGATTAATATCTGCCATAAAATATTGGAGTTAAGTCATACAATTTTTTGTTTGGTACAAATACTTAAAATTCTACACTTAATTAAAATGATTCGAGCATAATTTATTAAGAACAACGACAATTAAATAATTCCTCTTTATTTTGTTATTCACTTAAATAAACAAAATTGCAAAGTTAATAAATCAAGTCTTATAGAAGGGTCTTACCAATTTGATCTCAAATTTGTTTTTAAAACCGTCCAGTACAATCGCACTTATCCAAAAGCTTTGTGTTGACAATGACGTAAATGTCCACAGTGTTCGATTGTTACTTCTTCACCTTTAACTAATATTTTTTTTTCCTTTATTTCCTGCTTGGTAATTTATTGAATATAAAAATGGTTGGAAGGAAAAGTTTGAAATCCTTGAAGTATACTAAAAGATTGAAAAGGTTTTAACAGACGTAACAAAGAAGAAAGGTAGAATATTATTGTAAAAAATGTGACAGTAAAATGTCAAAGGTATGACAAATCGCAATAAGCATTAATGATTTGTTTTCTCCTTTTGGTAAACATCGGAAATTTCAAATGAATACCTCTGTTGATGATTGTCACTTTCTTAGACACTTAATTAAAGCCATGAGAAAGGGAAAGGAAAAGGAAAAGAGTGTGTTTTACTTTTACGGGGAACATGCTTTCTTTCTATGTTTTTCCTCTGTCTTTTAGTTCCCTAATTCCCTGTATATCAATATTTAAAACCCAACCATCAACTTATATATTGCTAATCTTTTCTTACGCTATTTTACACCAATGAAACATATACCTTACAAAAAAACATAGTTGAAATTTCTTAAAAAAAATTACTTTTATTTTTCTTAAATTATCTGATCACTCTTTTTCCATATTTTACTTACAAAAATACCACTCTTGTTCATTCAAGTGGTTTAAGTTGCATTTAAAGATAAAAGAATTTGTTTTGGATGATACAACAAAAATAAATACTTGTTATAATTATAATTGTTAAAAAACATATAATTGAAGAAGGATTATTCTTTCACTCAAATTGTTAATAGACATTGAATATATCACATGATTTACTTTAATGCTGTTTTATTATTTAAAAATGAAGTTTTAGTGATGGATATCATGAGATGAAGGGAAAATGCGTAATAAGGCACTTTTTTTTAGTGAATAATGAATAATTTGATTATAAAATTTTGAAGATGAGGTATGAGTAAAGGCATGTTATCTAATGCATGCACAGAGAAAAGAAGTACATAGTGATAGTATTGACGAATACAATGTTTGAGGTACATGCGCCTCACCTTGACTAGTTTGTGAATGGTGGTGGTATAGGACCAAGATGTTAATTCACCAAAGAACGCATCTTCCAACACCACACAAACTTTCTTTATGGAACATCTCATCACTTTCAAAGATGTTATCAAACATATTTTATGTTTTTCAATATTAATTGTACTTCAATTTTGATTAAATATCTCTTCGATTTATCTTTAATTTTTTAGTGTATTACATTTTATTTTGTTTAATTTTGTTAGTTTAAGGTGTTGGTTCAATGACCAGATTGAAGATGAATTTACTCTCATAACTTGTTTTCAGACGAATGTAATTTATGTCAAAATATCATTACTCTAATTTAAATAAATAAATAAATAAATATATATATATATATATATATATATATATATATATATAAAAAAAAAATTTTTTTATAAATTTATAAATAAAAAAAGTTTAGTTACTATAATGATTAATTTATAAAATTAAAATTTATTGGTTACTAAAATAATCACTATTATAAATAAAAGTTTATAATTTGTCACTAAATTAGTCATTAATTAATTAGAAACCAATTCAGAAACTAAGTCATTTTTGTAACTAAAAACTTAGGTAGTTAATTTGTAGTGATCAATCCAAAATCATGATACCTAATTTTAAAGACCAATGTAGTGAACAATTGTATTTTTTTCATAATAGTGACTATTTTAGTAACTAATAATTTTTAATTTTATAAATTAATATCTAAATTGGTTACTAATCATTATTGGTCATCAAAATTGGTTACTATTTAGAGATTTTCTTGTAATATATATAAATTTTTGAAATACATAATAAAATAAAACGGTAAAAAAATTAAAATCTAAAACAGACAATATATTAAATACAATGCTAGTGGTATAAATTGACTTAGTAATAGAAGTTGAAAGGAGCGGTGAAAAAGATTATGGATTCGATTCCTCATTTATATTTGAGTTATAAAAATGATCTGAAGAGTTTAGAAGGAATACTGAAAAATATTATTATGAGTTTATCTTTTCATAACAAAATATTAATAACTAATATTTATGGATAAAAAATATGATTGGTCATGTTGGTTGGAGTGTGCACCTGTAATTGACTAAGAGATGAGGTATAGTGATGAGTGGAGACACGTAGAAGGTATCCAGCTAGCTTAATCCATTATAGGAATGAGTATGGATTAGAAGTTTTGAAGTTAGAAGAATAGGTGGCATGCCACATGTAAATGTGTTGAAGGAGTCAAATTTCGCGGTTCATGGTTTGACAAATGAAGCATGCTCTCAAAATATCTATCATATGGCTTGCATATATTTATTATCTCTCCGCCCTCCGAACATGTATGTCTTTGACAAAAACTAAGGACTAACATGGTGAAGGCAACTCAGAATGAAGAAAAGTAGGTCTTATGTTGTTGTCTCGGATTCTATGGCTGCGTATTTATTAATGCATGAATTCTTTAACAACCTATTTTATCAGTTAAAATTTATTAATCATTTTTTATTACTAAAAATATATATATATATGTTGTTCTTAATTTTTCAAAAAGTAAATGATTGAAGTAGATGTTGAGATTAACATGAAATTTGTAGAAAATTGATTTAGTTTTTGAAACTTAGGTGTGGTGGGAAGCGCCAAGCAGCAGGTCATGGTCACAGAAACCTCCTCCATCTGTGTCTCACAATGACTCTATATAGGTCAAGAATGGAGGGCCCTTTTGCTTTTAGGTTTTCTACAACTCATTTACGCAATACATTGTATTCTGGTTTCATTTCATGCATGCTCTCAACTCATTCCTTTCTTCCTTCTTTCCATAACCTAATAACCCTAACCTTTGACTTTTTCTCTAAACACAACACATTCCTTTTCTAACACCAACTGTTTCATCTTCATAACAACTATTTTTTTTTTCTTTTTTCTTTTCTCCAGAAAAAGTAAAAAAATAAAAAAATAACTTGATGCCCCATCATAACTACAAACTACTGTATTTGTTTGATTCAGAAAAGTAAATTTGAACTTGATGCCCATCATGGGTAAGATGTCATATCAAAATGAAAAATCTTAATCAGTCTTCTCAACTCCCAATATTCACTTTCTTTATTACCTAGTAACTTCATGTCAGAATCACCATCTTCCTCATCACAGTAAAACCCTTTTATCAGAGTGGGAATAAAATATTATCACTACTTCTGTTTCCCAAGATTTTTTTTTTCTAGTTACAGTTTCTGCAAACTTGTTTCATCATCAAGGTGGAAATCCATTTTTCTTTAAAAAAATAAAAGCATAGCATTACTTTTTACTGGATTGTATTGTGATGAATTATATGGATTTGAAAGAATTCTGTTAAAATTCAACGTAAGCTTTTATTAAACACATTAAACAGTATATGTTGCTAATTAAACGTATTTTAATATAAAGATTCTTCAATTTAATGTATTTTTATAAATTTCCTTTTATATTTTGTTTGTTTCAAGGTAATCAAGAATCATCAAGAATAATATAAATTAATAAACATCAAAATAGCACAAATTTATATACACATTTATATTAAAGAAATTCATGATAACAAATATTTTTCAGACATAATCATTTAAGTTATAAATATATTAAGAAAACATGTATAATAATTAATTATGTCATAAATATTTTTAGTAATTAACGTTTACGTATACTTATATTAAATGATTAGATAGTCATATCGATTATATTTATATAATTGAAATAAATAAAAATTAATGTTTACTAATATTTATGTTTTTTTTACTACAATGAAATAAATAGTTGAAACAATATCTCCACAAACAGGAAGACAATTACAAAATAACATGATGGGAACCACAGAATGCATCCCACTGGTTTGCAACGAAAAACAACTAATATCTGTTAAAGTATTAGTAAAATTAAATTTTCCAAAACAAAACAAAAACCCTGCTAAGGAAGAAATTATACAGGCCCTCTTAGACACAGGATGTTCTGAGACAGTTGTCTGTAAAACAAAAGTACCTTCATATATGATTACTAAGAGTAAACATATACAAAAAACAAGAACTATGTCGGGAATAGTAATGATAAATGATGAAGAAATAAACAATATTTCTCTTCAATTCAGTACAAACTGTGACCTATTTGGCCAAAAAATACATCTTAAAACCATGCGCGTAGAAAATCTAGTTCCCTCAAAACAAAGAATGATTATTGGTTTAGATTTTATATTAGGCCAAAATAGAACTATCACTATAAAAAAAGATTATGTCATTATTAGTGATAAAACACAAATGTCACCCATAATTAGTGGAGACAGCTATACAAAATCATCCTCTAATGAATGTTCATGTACAAACACCCAATCCTCAGAAAAGTGTGATTGTATGAAAGAAGATTTAGAATCCATAGATTACTGCTCAGATGACACTATGAACTCTTTTTCATCCATAAAAATAACTAAAACAATCACTTTTGATAATATCCAACAGATCTTAGATAGATTAAATAAAACTAGCATTATAGGAGAAAATCCCACCAAATTTTGGGATCGTGATCCTGTCACTTGTAAACTAAACATAATCAACCCTGATTTAATTATAAAAACTAAAGACATTCAGTTCAATAATTGGGAACAGGAAGAATGTCGAATGCATATTGACCACCTTCTAAAACTAAAAGTAATAGCTCCAAGTGAAAGTCCTCACAGGAGTCCTGCTTTCATAGTAAATAAATCTTCTGAACAAAAAAAAGGTAAATCTAGAATGGTTTACAATTATAAACGTTTAAACGATAATACAATTGAAGACGGATATACAATTCCGTCTAAAGAAATTCTTATAAATCGTATACAAAATGCAAAATGGTTTTCAAAATTTGATCTCAAAAGTGGATTCCATCAAGTAAAAATGGAACCAGAATCTATAAAATGGACAGCCTTCTCCTGTTCTGAAGGATTATACGAATGGCATGTGATGC
>Ga0214543_1010275_pt1 | contig 13977 bp, 15 predicted proteins | sample CNSS2metaG_FD_160094 | JGI IMG/M metagenome (GOLD analysis project Ga0214543, IMG submission 160094) | Root nodule microbial communities from cowpea collected in UCLA plant growth center, Los Angeles, California, USA - CNSS2 | ecosystem: Host-associated > Plants > Roots > Nodule | place: USA...
ACGGGAACATCACAGTTCCTTGCCCATCGTGCGCCCGACACATGCAATCACCATACTAAGGACTCCTCGCCCATTAGTAGCCGACGAGAACTCAACCAGTTCCATGCCCATCATGTGTCCAACCACCAAGCACATCCCAGACCCGTATTGGACTTAGTCCTTCAAGCCCAAACATCACACCACATGCATATACAATCTATCCTTATGATAAACAGCCAAAACACACACTCACAAACACAAGAAACATGGTAACTCGCATAAATTTGCTTAAGCTATGGACCTCTCGCCCAAGCTAAGCTCCCAGCCTCGCTTAGGCTAACCCACCTCGCCTGAGCGAGCTTAAAACAACAACAACACCAAGTTATCTCGCTTAGGCGAGATCCTCTCGCTTAGGCGAGTTCATCTCTCGCCCAAAACCACAATTAAACTCGCCTGAGCTGAAATACACGCGAAGCACCAAACCTGACCAAAACATCTTGCTTAGGCGAGGCCATCTCGCCTGAGCGAGACCCTGGTTCGCTCAAAACCCACAAAGCCCTCGCCTGGACGAGAAGTCGCGCTCAACACATGCACATTTCATCACGATCTCGCTTAGGTGAGTCCCACTCGCGTGAGCGAGTGTCTTTGTCGCCTGAACTCGAAACTCTTCGCCTGAGCGAGAACTACGAGAAAGGCTTGATTATGAGTCCCTGCATGTCTCGCCTAGGCGAGTCCCACCCGCCTGAGCGAGAATTGCAGGTTCTACGCTGTTTTACGCACATAAGCACTGCGTCAGCGAACCCCAAACGCTCTCAAATACACCAATTCAATTTATCAACATTTCACTCACAATACAGCAAGGTACAAACGCCATACAGACTCCCATTATCACCTTTCATACCATAAAAGTATACACAATTCAGAATAACCATCAAGAACACCAATTCACATGAAATTTTCAATACAACAGTACCCAATTACTCCACCCAGAATTCGCCCACATTCAACTCAAATTCTCTACCCATAAATCACCAATCGCATACAAGCATACCAAAAACTCAACAACAAGGTTTAACTCCCCTAACCTGGATTGATTGCTCAACAATTGTGAAGGCAGAACCCCCTTGACTCAAAATTCTTTCTTGCTTCAACCCTTGCAGCTCAAAACTCAGTTCACCCTTTCAAACTCGTGCTCCTCTCCCAAGCAAATTCCAGCAATGCCAAAACCCTTCCCTTTACCTAATTTTTGGCTTTTTTAGGTGCCTTTAAAATAGGTATTAAAAATAAAACGAGTTTTGGGCCTTTAATTTCCTCTTCAATATTACTTATTTGATAAATGCCCAGCCCCCTTGGCTGCCCATTCTGCTAGGCTTTTCTTTACCCCTTCACATTCATATCACCACTATTAGTTAGCAAAAATAAAGCTTATTATTTGCCCACCAAGGTTTGAACCCATGACCTTCCACTCAAAAGGCCATATCACAACCACTATGCCAAATCACCTTTGATGATAGTCACAAATCAACAATAGTTTACAATACCAATCACATACTCATACATATCCTAACAAAAAAAACAATAACACATAAATAGCATACATAGGACTCGAACCCAAGTCCTCCCGCACAATTAAAGTACTCTCAACCACATGAGCTACCACTTTTCCACATCACAATAAACAACAATTAATGCCATAGAGGTGCCTTCTTCCCGCATTTATTAATTAATTAATTATTTAATTAATTAATTTTCCCGGGTCTTACAGCGTCCTGCATCTCCTGCCATAGAAGGCCTCATAAGGTGCCATGCCAATGCTGGTATGAAAGCTGTTATTATATGTAAACTCCACCAAAGGCAGGACCTCATCCCACGCACCCAGATGGTCAAGCACGCACGTCCGCAAGAGATCCTCAAGAGACTGGATCGTTCTCTCGGATTGCCCATCAGTCTGAGGGTGATAAGCGGAGCTCATAGCCAACCTACTACCCATAGCATCCTACAACATCTGCCAGAAGTGGGAGGTGAATCGTGGGTCTCTATCAGAAACTATACTCGACGACACACCATGCAACCTCACGATCTCACTGATATACAACTGTGCCAGCTTCGCCATGGACATCCTCAAGTTTACTGCTAGGAAGTGGGTACTCTTGGTTAGACAGTCTACTATAACCCATATAGCATCGTGGCTCCTCATGGTCCATGATAAATAGGTGACAAAGTCCATAATGATGCTATCCCATTTCCACTCTAGTATCTCTGCCTTAGCCTTCTGACAAGTTAAGCATGATAACACATATCGAGCAACATCTTGTTTCATGCCCGACCACCAGAATGATTCTTTCAGGTCATGATACATTTTAGTCATGCCTGGTGCATGCTAAAATGGCTCTTGTGCCCTTCGTCAAGAATCATACCTTTCAGCTCTAAGTCTTGAAGTATGCAAACCCTGCCTCTGAATCTTAACACCCCATCACCTCCCATCATGAAGTCCTTGACCTTCTCAATGCCAAGCAATTCTACCGTCCTTTGTAGCTTGGGGTCATATAGCTGCTTCTCTTTTACCAGGGTAAGGAAATCACTAGACACCGTGAGCTGGTTACATCTAATAACTCCCTCACCTAGAACCACCTGCAACCGCATGTCTTTGAACTGTTCCACCAAGTCTAACTCCCTAACCATCATAAGAGATGCGTGAACCGCTTTTCTGCTTTAGGCATCAGCCACCACATTCGCCTTTCATGGATGGTACAACAGCTCGAAGTCAAAATCTTTCAAGAACTCCATCCACTGCCTCTACCTCATGTTTAACTCTTTCTAGTCAAACAGGTATTTCAAACTCTTATGGTCACTAAAAACCTGGAACTGTGCACCATATAGATAGTGTCTCAAGATCTTCAGTGCAAACACCACCGCTGCTAACTCCAAGTTGTGTGTGGGGTAGTTCTTCTCATGATTCTTTAACTGCCGTGAGGCGTATGCCACCACTCTCTAGTCTTGCATCAGAACACATCCCAATCCCTGATGGGAGGCATCACAGTAAACCTCAAAGGGTTTACCGGTATCAGGAATCACTAACACTGGGGCACTATTCAACTTTTGCTTTAGTTCTAGGAAGTTCTCTTCACACCAGTCGGTCCAAGCAAAAGGTTGGTCTTTACGAGTTAGTTGAGTCAAGGGTGCCACTATCTTGGAGAATCCCTCAATGAATCTTTTATAGTAACCCGCCAGCCCCACATAGCTCTTTATCTCAATCACTGACTTAGGGCGTTCCCACTTTAACATAACTTCCACCTTAGATGGATCCACTGATATGCCCTGAGCTGAGATCATGTGCCCCAAGAACTGAACTGAAGTCATCCAGAACTCACATCTTGACCGATTTGCATACAACTGCTTCTCTCACAGTATGCTCAAATTTTTTTTCAGATGCTCTGCATGCTCTTCATGAGTTTGGGAGTATATCAAGATGTCATCTATGAAAACCACCACGAACTTGTCTAGGAATGGCCTGAAGATTCTGTTCATGTAATCCATGAACAAGGTGGGGGCGTTAGTCACACCAAACGGCATCACTACATACTCATAGTGCCTATATCTGGACCTGAAAGCGGTCTTCTGCACATCATCAGACTTGACTCGAATCTGATGGTATCCTGATCTCAGATCAATCTTGGAAAACACTGCAGCACTGTGCAACTAATCCATCAAGTCGTCAATTCTTGGCAGAGGGTACTTGTTTTTTATGGTTAACTTATTCAGTTGCCTGTAATCGACATAGAGTCTAGAACTGTCGTCTTTCTTTTTAACCAGTAACACTGGCGCTCCCCAAGGCGATACACTAGGCCTGATAAACTGTTTTTCTAGCAGCTCTTCAATCTGTTTCTTCAATTCCACTAACTCAGCAGGAGCCATTCTGTAGGGTGCTATAGACACTAGTCCTACTCCCGGCACCAAATCAATGGAGAACTCAATCTCCCTAGTAGGGGCTAAGCCAGGCACGTCTTCAAGAAAAACATTTGGGAAGTCCCCTACCACAAGTGTCTCCATGTGTCCGTTTTCTGTCTCAACGGACAGTTGAGTCAGAATCATGAAGCACTGAGATTCTTCCTTCATTGCCTTATCCACCTGATGTTAGGACATCAACAGGTCTTCATCTTCCAAGCTAGCAAGCAACACCTTTCTCTCGTTGCAGTAAATGAGAATGTGATTGGCAGATAGCCAATCCATTCCCAATATGACATCTAGCCCCACCAAGGGTAAACAGATGAGGTTTACCCTGTACTTGCCCCTCAACCTCGATCTTACACCTAGCACACACGGTCGAGGTTTTGACTAACCCAGAAGCAGGTGTGGACACCACCAGGTCATATTGGAGCTCCTTCACCGGAAGGCCCAACTCTACCACTCTAGATTCCGACACAAAGGAATGTGTCGCTCCTGAATCAAACAGAACATGCAAGCTCCTACCAGCTATCACACAAGACCCGATGATGAGGTTACCTGATCTAGCTGCCTCGGCACCCGTCATAGCGTACACCCGACCAGCTGCCTGTGGTGTCACACCTCCCCTCGTCTGATGTGGTTAGGGCTGTGATGAAGGCCTCGACACTATGCTCCTACCAACTGGGCAGTCCTTGATGAAGTGGCCCTCCTGGCCGCATCTGTGGCATGTCCTCCTATCAGAGAGCTGGGGGGAGGCATTCCTCAGATGGGCCCCCTATAATGAAAACACTGTGGCCTAGAAGGCTGGAACTGTTGAGGCAAATGTGAGAACATCCTAGGCCCTTGAGACTGAGGCCTAGAGTATGGCTTCCTCCTATCGTTGTGTCTACTCGTGGACCCAGATGGTTCTTTCACCTTCTGTTGAGACCTTTGTTGAGCTTCAACTTCAGCCTTAAGTTTCTCCATTACTCTTGCCTTCTCTACCAAGGCAGGGAATTCCTTCATAGAGAGCGGAGTCACCATGAGTTTGAGGTCACCCCTCAACCCATTCTCAAACTTTCTACATTTCCAGTCTTCCGCCATCTTCAGGGTGTGAAATCTGCCCAAGTGTTTAAACTTTTCAGCGTACTCCGACACTAACATGTCTCCTTCCATCAGCTGCAAGAACTCAACCTCCTTTGCATACCTCACACTATCGGTGAAGTACTCAGCATAGAACTTCTTCTTAAACAGTTCCCATATGATGGTCTCTTAGCTGTCTTCCAACATCATCTTCATGCTGGACCACCAATGCACGACCTCTCCAGTAAGAAGATACTCAGTGTATGCTAGCCTGTTCTCTACAGGACATCTCTTTGCATCATAGATTCGTTCCATGTCTCGCATCCACTGATCAGCTCCATCCGGGCTAATTTTGCCATCAAAGCGGGATGGATGGTGTTGTAGGAATTCCTCCAAACTCCACTCTTGCACTCGTGGTAGTGAAGCTTGGGATAAACCAGTAGTTGAGCGGTTTTCTCCTATCTGATGCAAGGCTTCCAAGTGCCTCTGCTGAGTCGCCTCTACTGGTAGTCTTGTAGACTCCATCTGTTGCAAGGCTAGGTTTTGTTGATTCACCATGTTAGCATTCTGTTGCTGCATGGCTGCAATCATCGCCTCAATTGCTCCCACCAAATGAGGATTATCTGGGTTTGGAATAGGAGGAGGAGGAGGCCTAGGTGCCATAGCTCTGACCACACAAAGAAAGGAACCATCAGATTAGTCAATAGGTACCACAACCATGCCAAAAATGCTACGAGGAACACACAACAGAAACTAAGCAAGCTCACACCTACAGATCCTAAAGGAACCACTGCTTTGTTACCAAAAATGTAACATCCTGTTTTAATAGTTTTTATGCTATCAAACAAAACATTAAATTATGATGATTCAGAAGCAGATGATAGTAATAGGCTAGTATAAGGTAACAATACAGTCATCCTCAAAATAATTATACATATATTGTCTATACATACAGCCTATACTAAGCAAAAGGGTTACAAAACATCCAAAACATCTAACCAGAATTAAAGGTGGCAACTACCGCTGGAAGCGTCCAAACACCACTCAACTCCTGTCCAGGAGGGGTGTATCCTCACCTGCACCTTTAACTGCTCACGCCATTCAATAAGGGCGATCATTGCAAAAATAGAAGACATACAGAACACACACACACAAGAAGGGTAAGCTAACTTAAATGATAATAAATCATGCAATTTAATAGTTAAGCATCAATCAGGGTTGATCACACAATTATCAGAATCATCCAAATCACCACAACCATAACACAATATCACCATTCTAGACTCGATATCTGGATTATGTAAGTGACATTTGAGCTCTCGGTGGCTTGCACTTGTGACGGTTCCCAAACTCTGCAAAGTTTTAGGCACAAGGGGTATTCACCCAACCACTCCCAAGGTAAGTCCCCTTCACGTCTATGACGGATCGGGTCCATAGACTAGGACCTCCTGCTACTCCTTCCGACATAATCCATTATACTCTATATGAGTCTAAATAGTTATTAGGAGCTTTAGGATACCACCAATATGAGTCCTCATGTCCTTACATTCAATACAACCATCTTCTTTAGAATTTTCCTTGCAATCCTAAGTCCAACACATTCTCGTACAGGCCAATTTCACACAATTATCATCACACATACCATCATGCATAAAATCACATACTAGATAAGCCATAATTACACAATTCCATTGAACACAACTTCATTTAGTCAAAAATAGGGAAGGAACTTAATCTCTGTAGTGAATCTTGCTCAAGCTAGAGGATCTCGCCTGCGTTAGAGAGTGGTCTCGCTTAGGCGAGTCAATTTCGCCTGGGCGAGATCCCAAACAGAGGGTACCCCAAAATCTGAGCGAATTCTCGCTCATGCTAAACTGTCTCGCCTAGACGAGATTGACTCTCGCTTAGGCGAAACCAGCTCGCCTAGGCGAGACCTCGCGAAACATCAAGGGTGAGCTTCTGGTATTTTCGCTCAGGAGAGAGCTGCTCGCCTGGGCGAAATCATTAGAGTGTCAAACTGTTTTCACATGCAAACCACACAATTGATGCCATACTCACAATTCATCACACACAAGTGTTCAGATTCATCAACAACACACAATTCATGCAATTCTAACCCTAATCAATGATTCCTTTGTGAAATTAGAGTAAGAGGTTAGCTTCCCTTACCTTTTTGCCAAGAATTTTTTGGTAGAGTCAAGTGAATAGCAAGGGAGCAGAACTTTTAGTTTAACCTAAGAGGATCCATCACCAAGACATGGAGAATGAAGAATTACACGATCAGACCCATAATTTAGAGTTTAGCTAGTGAATTCTAGTTGGAATTGAACCCAATTACAGATGAAACCTACCTAGGAGAATAGAGGCCGAGAGAGGAAGTTGTTGAGGGTATTGTTGGGTTGGCTCTTCCAGAATCTGAGCATGAACAAGGAGACAGTGAGATGGCAACAAAGTTGAGAAAAGAGATTGGGAGAAAGTTGGAGAGCAGAGAAGCTGGGAGAGATAAAGGGTGGTGTTGTGTTTCTGTTTAAGGGGAGAAAATAAGAAAGAAGGGTATCACAACGTCAAGTAATAAACATTGAAAAATTAAATTAAATGATACATCCTATTTGGTATTTTTTATTTTATTTTATGAATAAGTTTTATATATTATGATTACCACAACCATTATTATAATAATATTTTATTCTATAATATTTTCTTAATTATCAATAAAATTACCAATTATTTTCAAGTAATAAAAAAAAATTTAAATGAAATGATATGTGAGCCCCTTTATCCAGCTTATAATTTGTTGGGCCTGGTCTTTTTGTAGGCCCAAGGCCAACCCAGAAAGGGACCCCTAATACCCCCTTCCAGCTACTCACTATTCCACTTATCTCCTCTTTCAGAAGTTGTCTCCCTCTCTCAAACACCCAAGACTCCAGATAGAGCTCTGCTAGGGCACAAAGATTGTTTCATCTTCGAGCTAGATACGGTGGTTCTGTCTCCAAGTAAGTTACTCCTCATTTCTGCCATAACCTTTCTTTCCCTTTCTAGTTGGACGCTTTAGTTGCGTTAGAGTTCATCCTCTTATACTCGTTTTGGGTCCTAGGGTTTCTGTTTCAGCTCACTATCTTAGCTGGTGGAGCTGTTGTGCCTGGGTTACATTCTCTGAGTTACTGCTCCCTTCTCTTGCACCTAAAAAGGTAAGGGAAGCTAGGTTTTAAAGTTCTAAAGCGATTTTTGTATGTTTGACGGTTGTTTTGTGTTTTGGGTGCTTGAATGGTATATTAATCATGTGTAGATGGTTGGCTGGTAGTTTGGATGTTACTTTGTGTGGTTTTTCTGCCTTGCATGCGTGGAACAGTGGGGGGGAACTGATATTCTCGCCCAAGCGAGCTTGTCTCGCCTAGGCGAGAATATCAGAGGCTCGCTTAAGGTTTTGCCTCGAGCGCTCGCCCTTGCGGCCCATTCGCGTTTTGAGCGGCACCCCATCTCGCTCAGGCGAGAAGGACTCGCCTAAGCGAGAGCTCGGGAAATCTCAGAGGGGCCACTATTGCAGTCTCGCCTAAGCGAGAGCCTGTAACTTAAGCGAGGCAACTTCCCTCGCCTGAGCGAGGGCTCCTAGCTTGAGCGACGTTGGTGCTGAATTGTGTTCTAACATTGTTCCCTTGTATGCTTGGGTGATTTATTGCATGATTGGCTTAAGTTGCCTCTTTAAACCATGAAGTATGTATATGGGTATGGTTTTTTGATTCATATGAATTGAAATTGGTATGTTGGCATGAGTACCACATGGATTTTGGGTTTTATGGTTGAGACCTTGCATGAGAATTGGATGTTTGAGATAAAGGTGGTGTATAAGGCATGAAACATGAATTTGGTGTGAGATAGGCATAATTCCATGAGTCTCGTGGGGAGCTCTCATGGTGGCGTGTAGTGTATATATATTAGGATAAGGATTCAAGTAAGGACCACATCCTGAAACTCTAATGGGTTAGTGAATTTCAGGTAGACAAACTGACCCAAGTGGTGAGAGTGGTGGGAGGCCCTAGTCTTTGGCAGGATAATGGCCTTAGATGCTTGAAGGCTAACCTTGTGTGTGGTAGGGTGAAACCCATTGGCAATGGCTCTGTAGAGCAGTAGAGGCCACCACAAGTGCAAGCGTCCAGTGAATCCGATCCTAGTATATTTATCCGGATAATTGAGTCAAGCGTCCTGCTTGTTTGCTATAACATGATTCTCTGTGCCTACTGTGTTGCATGTTTGGACTGTTTAAGCATTTGTCTGTTATACTATGATAAATTTAAATTACACTAGCTTACCCTTTCATTTTTATGTATGTTTTTGTCCTATTTTGTCTTTTGCGATGATCACCTTATTGGTGGGAGCAGATGGGAATAATGCGAGAGATAGGCCTGATGGTGGCAGCGGCGCGGTCTAGTGGGAGTGTTGTATGTGACTCTTAGGAGTGGTTTTGTGGCCTTAGCGCCTATTGTAATTCATTGCTCTAGGAATATATCTTTGCAAAACTGTTAAACTTTTGGATCCTGTTATGTCCATGGCATTGTAGTGTGCCTAAGTCTCCTTTAAAAGTACTCTCTTGGATGACTATAATAGTGGATTTTCTTATGTGCACTGTTCATCGAATTGCTCTTGCATTTCTATAGTTATGCGATGTTTTTATTTAGTAGATATGATCTATTTAAATGGGATATCACATGATACACCACATTGTTCTTCTTTTTTAACAATTGAAAAGAATGTGTTATAATCTAACTTACCACAATCGAAGTACAATTAGGTTAAAAAATTATTGGCGTAGCCTAACAATGAACAAATCAAATATAGCATTTTAAAAACTAATATATACGCTTAACCACCTCTACAGTAATTTCTTTTAAATAATTGGTCAGTCATAAATAATTAGGACTTTCTTGTAGTACAATATTTCAATTAGAAAACTTAAAATGTTATCAAATTTAATAAAAAATAATAATCTTTTCTATTTTTAATTTAAAATGCTTTTTTAAATATGTATTTATGGTTGAATATTTCTCAATGTTTCTATATATTTTTATTTTTTATTTTTTAGACAATAATAATTTTACTAATATTTCATTATCTTATTTTTTATTATATTATATTTCAATTATGAAACTAAAAAAATTTATCAAAACAATTAAGAAAGATACTTTTTCTTTATTTTGAATTTAAAATACTTTGAAAATGCTTATGTATTTTTAAATTTTTTCTCATTTTTTTAATATAATTCTATTATAAGATTTTTAAATTTTTTACTTTTTTAATAGTTCTCCCTTAAGATTTTTAGAAAACTTGATGTTATTAATATTTTTTCTTATCTTCTTTCTATATCACAAGATTTCAATTAAAACAATTTAAATTTTTATCCAATAAAATAAAAAAGTAACTTTTTTATTTTTATTTTTGAGTTTAAAATATTTTTAAAATATTTATCTATTTTTAAATATTTCTCGTTTTTGAAATATAATTATACTATAAGCTTTTTAGTTAATTCTATTTTTTAAATTTTCGAAAATGATACTTTAGTAATATTTTACTAACTTTTTTTTTCTATAGCACAAGATTTCAATTAAAAATCATTTAAAACTCATCAAATTATGTTTTTAAGATAAAAGATTTTCTTTTTCTTTCAAGATATAACAAGTTATTCTTTTAAAGATGTAAAAAGATGAAAGATATAACTAGAACATAAAATTCAATCAATGTAATGCAATAACGTCAAGTAATAAACATTGAAAAATTAAATTTAATGATACATATATAAGACCCTATAAAATGGCGTTTTAAAAGTGATAGTGGTTTAAAAATAGTCAGACTCGATTATTTTAATATTAAAAGGTTTTAGTATAAATAGAATTGTTATAAACGAGTTTCATTATTTTAAAACACACCATCTCTCTAGAAACCACTTTTCTAGAGTTCTCTAACTTCTCTCTAGAGGTTTTGTCTCTCTTGTTGTTTGATTGAAGAATTGAGACCATAGGATTGATCCTCTCGGCGAGCTCTTCAAATTGCACCGATAAGTTTCTCTATTCGCATAAGTTGAGTTTCCACTCTCTTTTTTAGTCTTTTCTGTATTTTGTTGCATGCAAGCCCTCTTCCGCTTGCATGCGACGTTTTAATCATCAGTATGAGTCTTTGCTGATGAGTGATCATAACGGTATGTCCTGATCATTCTTGTGATGTTTCTATGTGTAGATAGAGCATCCTATGAAGTTAGAGGTGTTGACATTTTTAAGGCGTTGACGTTTTTAAGGCATTGACGTTTATAAAGTTGTCTAAACAAGATAATAGGTAAGGGAAGCTAATTGTTTTGCTTGAATTTCATATAGAAATCATTCTGATGACGTTGAATTGCATGATTAAGTGTTGTATCAGTGCTTAAACTGTGTAATCGAGAGTATGATTGGATTATGCTAGATTCATGGACTGTTGCATGTGAGAACAGATTGGGAATCTGGTATTTTCGCTTAAGCGAGCAGCTCTCGCCTGAGAGAAAACACCAGAAACTCATCCCCTGTCTCTGCGCGAGATCTCGCCTAGGCGAGCCAATCTCGCTTGAGCGAGAGTCACTCTCGTCTAAGTGAGACAGCTTAGCCTGAGCGAGAATTTGCCCAGAGTTGGGGTTGTTCTCTATTTTGAGCCTCGTTAAAGTGAGAATGACTCGCCTAAGTGAGAGAGCCTTTTCTGATGGAGGCATGGCTCGGGATCGTCAGAGCAGTTGATGGAATCATGCCCAAGACCTTTAGAGAGCGATGTCGGATTAGCTTTAAATCGTAGAATAAGAACTCTTTTATATTTTTTGTAATGTTTTTGTTTGGGCTTTATCGGACCTTTAGTTGTGTTGGGCCTTTTGGTGTGTCTGCCCATTGTATATAAGCCCTTGTGAGACACATTTGTATCCAGATTTGAGTTATATGAAAATTTGAGTTTTCTCTCAAGTCTCGAGGTTCTCCTCAGAACCACCGATCCTTATCTTTGAATCTCTGATTCAAAGTGGCGGATCTTCCTCACTTATCTTGGAACCTCCACCAAGTGGTGTGACTTCCTCCCGTTCCGAAAACCCCCAAATCAACGTCTTCCATTTTCCCCCTTTTTCGTTTTAGGGTTCATATCCATTTTTGTTCCAGATGAATTTTTCCCCAAATTCGAGACGATCCTTCATCATTTTCGCCTGGGCGAGACCTTCTAGCTTGGGCGAGAACCTCTACAGTTGAGTGTTATTTCTTTGTCTCTAATGGATGAAGCTATGTTTGAATGTTAAAATGTGAACTTAGTTATGATATGCATGAATTGTTATGACTGGTAATATGTGTGGTGAAATTGCATGAAGTTGGAATATGAAGAAGATGTGGTTGAAGTAGGATTTTAAGGGAAATTCTAAGAGGAATGTTTTAGTGTATGTAAGGACATAAGGACTTAGTTTTGGTTGGTATCCTGACGCTCTAATAACCATTAAGTCTCATGTAGAGCATAATGGATTATGTCGGGAGGAGTAGCAGGAGGTCCTAGTTTGTGGACCCGATTCAGTCACAGACGCGAAGCGAACTTACCTTGGGAGTGGTTGGGTGATAACCCCTTGTGTCCAAACTGTGCAGAGTTTGGGAACCGTCATAGGTGCACGCCACCAAGAGATCCGATGTCGCTTACATAATCCGGATATTGAGTCTAGAGTAATATATATATTTGTACTATGTTTGTGGTGGCCTATGTGATTCTGGTAAAAATGAGAAAGACCGCATGGTTTGTTTATAATTGAATTGCATGATTTTTCTTATCAGATTAGCTTACCCTTGCTTTTTGTGTGTCTGTCTCGTGTTGTATGTTTTTGTTTTGCAATGATCACCTATTCAGTGGGAGCAAATGTGGTTGTAGTGTCAAAGGCACTTTTGGAGGATGAAGAGCCATCATTTTAGTGTTGAGGAGGAGGTTTCACTAGTGCAGAATTACATTTTTACCTCGCCTTATAGGCCTCGGTTGGCAAGGAACCGAAGCATATAATGGCGCGGTGGCAATTTTGCAATTACAGGCAACTTTTATGCCTCGGTTCACATAAAACCCGAAGCCAAAAGCAGTTATAGGCCTCAGTTAACAAAAAACTGGTGCCAAAAGGAGTTATAGGCCTCGGTTAATCAGGCCCGAAGCCAAAAAGGTTGCCAGAAATTTCAAAAATGCCATCGTTATAGGCTTCGATTGGCAAAATCCGATGCCAAAAAGGGTGTTAGGCCTCGGGTGCTAGGGAACCGGGGCCAAAAGTGGTTATATGCCTCGGTTGTACGGTGAACTAAGGCCATATAGCTGAGTTAGGGCTCAAAACGTGAACCCTTCTTCCTCGCGCGCGCTGTCTCCATTTCTCTCTACAAATTTCGGCCACTCCACGCGAGCTCCTGTGCTGCCACTGCCACCGTCTCCCGTGCTGCCACTGCCACCGCCTCCCATGCTGCCACTGCCACCGTTGTGCTGCCATCGTTTCGCTGCCGTCGTCGTTGTCTCCTCCTTCTCTCTTCGCGACTTCCGGCGAGACCACCACGTGAGCCCCTTGCCACCATTGTGCTGCTGCCGTCTCTTCTCGCCTCTGACCACGTTGCTCCGGCCAGTCGTCCCTCTCTCTATCTCTCTGCAACTGTTCTGGCGTCCCTACACCACCATGTAACATCCCTAGGGAATATTACTTAAAATAAATATTTTAAATAAACATTTTCATTAAATAATCATCTCAATAAAATTCCCAATGTGGGAAAAATTTATTTCATTACGTTATCGCGTCAAAACTCATAACGGGCTCATAATTCATTTCGAGTTCCCAAATTTTGCATTTAAACCTAAATTACAATTCATTAAAACCCTAGAGCTACTCCCATGCTAGCCCCTCACTCCGTCATCTGAACATCCTCAGCACCACCTGCATCAACATCTGCTCCCGTGTAACGAATTACACGATCATCGCCACACACAAACAGAAAG
>Ga0214543_1010276_pt1 | contig 13976 bp, 6 predicted proteins | sample CNSS2metaG_FD_160094 | JGI IMG/M metagenome (GOLD analysis project Ga0214543, IMG submission 160094) | Root nodule microbial communities from cowpea collected in UCLA plant growth center, Los Angeles, California, USA - CNSS2 | ecosystem: Host-associated > Plants > Roots > Nodule | place: USA...
ATATACTCCCTATGTGGACAATTCATTCATTTACAACTCTTTCACTTTCTTATTTTTTTTAGTCTCTTGTGTATGAAATATTTTTAGTTTTTTCCTGTTGTATGCACGTTGAGCATTACTTACATGTGTTTTTCAATTGTCAGTCTTTTGATTGTGATACATTCAGGAAAAAAATAAGTGGTATTAGTTTAGGTTTGATAAAAGTATTATGAAAAATATTGGAAATAAGAGTTCTGGTTTTTTGTTAGTTTGTTGCTGCAAGTGATCCGAATACTTCTTGGCAACAAAAGAAAGTACACTGCTAATAGATGGCTGCAATTAGTTGTGATTGGCTTATCTGTTAGCTTGTTGGACTGTTGTCTATGCTTTGGGCATTCGCTCTCAAGACAACAAAACTGCTATTAAAGGAGAAAGAAAGTGTGTGGTATGTGGTGTTTGATGCTAGTAGACTAACTAATTTTGGAGTCTTTAGGAGCGGAAAAGAATAAAAGAGCGAAAATTGAAAATTATACCAAAGGTTTGGAGGAGATGTTGTGCATAAGCTAATGTAGTGACCTTGCTCATGGTAAGAGTTGAAAATCACGCACTAAGAAAATAATTTCTCGAAGTGGAAATAGATACACAACTAAGAGCATAAAATATAAATTAAAGCACATAAGAAATCTAAAATCTAACGTGGTTCGGCACCTCATATCCAACCACTCATGCGCATCACCCGAAAGGTGCAACATGCAATGTTGATTTTGGTCAGCATCTCAAAATTGTTCCTCTCTTGGTTATAAACCTTTGGTCAAAACCTCAACACTCATACATTTCACTAAGAAAATCATCTCTGCAAGCGAAAGCACACCTACCGATAAAATTGCAAACTGTAAACCCTTCCATGACACACAACTACCCAAGTCTCTCCATCCATCCTAGACCTAAGAGACCTATTGGTAACAACTCCAAAAGCAACTCTTTAATTCTAATTATTTCTCTAGTATTATGAAAGGCTTAAATACCTTTTTGGTCCTCATTTTCGTAGTGTTTGTTGCGGATGGTCCTCATTTTGACAGAATGTTTAAAATGGTCCTCATTTTTACCGAATGTTTAAAATGGTCCTCATTTTCGCAATTCGTGTTTTATTTGGTCCTTTTTTGTAACACCGTTTAAATCATTAACGGAGCATTGTACAAGTGGCACAATTTGTATTAGGGTGTGTTACGTGTACTATACATGTGTGGTAATTAGATAGTTGGGGATAAATAAGTGAGCTAGGGTTTTGGTAAGGAATGTTTGGGTAGTTGGAGAGTTTTGACAATCTTGTTCCTCCATTACCAATTGGTGTTGCTGCAATCTTCTTCTTCCTGCAATCCCATTATATAGGAATGTTACAGTCCCGATCTTCTTCTTCCTTGCAGCACTACTACCAACACCAGAAGAACCATCTCAGCAGTTTAGGATGAAATTACAGATTAGGAGGAGGCCATGATAGCAGCTACAAACGTCTTAGTTATTTTTTGGAATTTCTGATGTAGAATTCATTATTGATGTATTGCATTTTGACTTTCCTTAAACTTTGTTCAATTTCACTTTTGCCAAACATTGATGTAGTAGATTTTGATGAGGATGAATTAATGTTATGAATTTAACTTCTTCCAGACTTAGATCAATTTAATTTTTCCCAAGCTTAGATCAATATCACTTACTTCAATGCTCAGATTAAGATGTCATTTTGAACATGTTGGGATTAATATCAATATAATCAAACTAATTCATTTCTTCATTTAACAATAGTACAAAACAAATTGGACTTTAAAAGATTACACACAATAACAGTACGAATAATACAATAACAACACAAGTGAACCCTATTACTAATTGCAGCATTTTCTCACCGACCTTCAATGACTTCTCCAAATCATTAATCTGCTTCATTTGTGTCATGATGATGACATCCTTTTCATCAATACCACCATTTGAAAAAGTTGCAGCCCACATTATTGGAACCACCACTCTGTAAATCAATAAAGCAAAAATTAAAACCAATTTATTATTAACACAAAAATAAAAACAGATTGTACCCAAAATTTTCTACCAATATTCTTTGGAGTTCTTGCCATCCTCATAGCTGCCATCTCTCTCCAGCTACAAACGGAATTAATGCATTTCTCGTTGAATTATCAATAGTGCACGAAGTGATACAACACGGTTGCCTCCAACGATTACAACCAGAGGTAAAGGAAGAAGATTGGGATCGTAACATACCTATATAATGGGATTACAGGAAGAAGAAGATTGCAGCAACATCAATTGGGAATAGAGGAACAAGATTGCCAAAACTCACCAACTGCCCAAACATTCCTTACCAAAATCCTAGCTCACTTATTTATCCTCAAATATCTAATTACCACACTTATACAGTACACGTAAAACACCCTAATACAAACCATGCCACCTGTACAATGCCCCGTTAATGATTTAAACAGCGTTACAGAAAAGGACCAAATAAAACACGAATTGCGAAAATGAGGACCATTTTAAACATTTTGTCAAAATGAGGACCATCCGCAACAAACACTACGAAAATGAGGACCAAAAAGGTATTTAAGCCTATTATGAAATGAAGCTAATAAGAGAGAATAAGGAGAGGAAGAATAGAGAATGAGAGAATAGGGAACAACTTTTCTGTGTGTCTTATTACTTGGTAGAAAGAAAGTCCTATTTATAGATACAACATGATAACCCATAAATGATATAAATTAAATAGTTAATACAAAATATTACATAAAGAGTAATGAATCATACGAGTATCAATAATCATATCAATCATATGAGTAATTGTATCAAATCAATGGACGAACGATCATTAATTCATAAAACTCCCCCTTGGGTGTCCATTGATAAGAGAATGTGCATAATTTCTTTAATACACATTTTTTTTACAACTCAATCGTAGAGATATAAAGATCTTTAATATCTTTTTTATTGTTTGTCTCAATATGATATTCATTTAGACAAATATCCTCTTGAAACTTAATAAGTTTCTATTCAACTTATTGGTAGAAGTATAATAGCTCTTCTGAAGCCTTCAAATATATTTGTTATACTATAAATAATATTAACATTGATATCTCGCATTACCAAACAAGAGAAAAAAATGTATTACTCTTGAGAATTGTATAAGTTGTTGCACTATTAATAAAACACATATCTTCATCATTGGTGTTAATGTCAACATTCATTCTTCATATAAACATATCAATATGATAAAATCTTTGTTTAACACTTTCATAACCAATTAGGTGATTCATGCTTCCATTTGGTTTAGCAAATAAAATAATAATATCAAGATGAGTAGCATCTATATGGCCATAATCAGAATCACCATCTTCATAAACAAAAATGTGTTTCTATTATTTGTAAGATGCTTTGGTGTACACGACAAGTACAACTCAAAGGCCTTTACTATCGTAATGATAATATATACTTTCATCTTATTTGCCAATATTTTCACAATTTTCTTTTCCCTTTTTCACATTATTGTGCCACTTTTGGTGACAAAATGTGTTTTTAAAATTTCCTTTATAACCATGTCCATAATCAATATCATGATCATATAAATCAAATGTTGCTGCATTCACTTCTGGGAATGAAGCAGAACCAATTGGACAGGTTTCATGATTTTTTATCAAAAGCTCAGTGCTTTGTTCAGCCATATAAGGGCATGAAATAAATTCATAATATGTATTGCTACATTCACTTTTGGGAATGGACCAGATTGGATGGATCTCATGATTTTTTATCAAAAGCTTCATTGCTTTGTTCAACCATACAAAGACATGAAATAAATTCATAATATTTGTGAAATCTCTATTCATAATATTTGTGAAATCTCTATTCACAATATTGTTCTCGCAAGAACAAATTAGATGATCAGATGCTTTATTTCTTTCTTTAATGATATCACTATGACTCATTGCATATTTCAACATTTAATATCCAATATAATTATTCTTCTTTGTAATCACAAATCCAAATTTTGCAACGTTTCGCATGGTTAGAACTAGCATGGATTGAGACACGCAGAGCACTGTCGTCAGAGAGAAAAAGCTTCCAGTCCTCTGTTGGTTGGAGCATCGTGTTGATAACGTGTTATGAAATTATGAAATGAAGCAAATGAAGCTAATAAGAAAGAGGATAAGGAGAGAAAAAAAATAGAGAATGAGAGAATAAAGAACAATGTTTCTGTGTGTCTTATTACTAATAGGAGTAGTCTTATTTATTGATACAATCTAGGAAATGATAGATATAAATCAAATAGTTAATACAAAATATTACATAAAGAGTAATGAATCATATGATAAATATCAATCATATGACTAATTGTATCAAATCAATGAACGATTATTAATTCATAACATATAGTACGTTTTTGTTGTTTTTTTCTTCATATTACCATATTACTCGATAGTGAAACTCTAAATGAATACTCACTTGAAAACCGACCGTAATCGACTTAGTCTAGGGGGTGAGATAATTGAAGATGGTGTCTTTTAATGTACGTAGCGCGACTTAGATTTCATAAGGACTCTTTCCACCTAGATAAACATCTTTCTTTGCTATAAGACACAATAATGACTAAAACTAGAACAGTTAAAACAATTATAATAAAATATCATTATATTTATAAATTTATAAATAATAAATATATGCGATCCATATCTTAAAAATTAAGTTAAGTTATTAGATAGTTATTTTTATAACATTTGTAAGGAAGTTTTATCTGTGTGTATGATTTATTTGTTTCTTAGTATTATTTTTTGTTATTTCAATTAATATCTTTTAAACTTTTAAGAGAAACATTTATGAAAGATATTATCTTATATTTTTTATTATCTTATTTAGGAGCAAATTAAAAAAATATGTTGAATGATTAATAAAAATTGAGTACGTTGTAATTTTTAAAAGTTGAAATTATAATGTTTTGGTATAGAAATGTTATTTTAGTTTATTCTAAATCGATCCGTCTCAATTGGTTCGTCATTCTCCCTTGTCATTGCGATGACGATTAAGAAATCCTGAAAGATATGTAGAAAATAAAAGTGAAAAAGGTCTGAACATTTTATATGTTTAAGCTACACGGCACAAGTGCATGTTCGACAAATGTAATCATAGACATGAAGAACAAGACAACATAAATGGAATGACTGAGTAACTCATCTGATCTGAGGAAGAAGAATGCTTCTGTTAGCATCATCATTTCCTTGTCTTTCTCTTCCTTAAGTCTCCCACCTTCATTATCATCTTCCTTCCTCATTCCCTTGCCCTTCTCTCCACCTTAGCTTTCCTTCTCAAGCAACCCCACTTCGCCTCCATACCCCACCACCCCTTTCTTGTTCCCTTAATTCTTCTTCCTCGGTGGAACAATCTGCTTCACTTTCTCAGGTTTTTCTCCAGTCTTAAATTGGTGCATTCACAACTCATTTCATGTTCTGCAACCCTTTATTGGAATTTCTAACTGCGGTTGAAATATGTATGATGACCCAGATGCAGAATAGCTTGTTGTACTCCAGAGCTTATTGGGTCACTGAATCTCTCATTGCTTGGAACGTGGATGTTGCAAATGGGTTTTCTTGCCAACTTATTGCCAGCAAAAATGCTTCTTTGACCATTGCCAATGGCCAAATTGAAGGTTTGAATTTCTGACGGTTCCTTCTAGTTGTTCAAACCGGTGGAAGGAAAAGACGTAGTTGTCTCTTATTTTCAATTGATTGCCGTGGACTTTGACTCAATGGGTTGTGAAATGCTAATTAACAGGTGAGGATTTGAAAGTTGAGCTTCAAGAGGATAGGACTGGCCTTCCGGCGAATGTAATCTATCCTTTTGTCCTGAAATACTTAGGAAATATCTAACTGATGAAGTGTGCTGCTGATTGCTTTATGGTTCCATTATTTTTGAACATCACATACTTATTAGTGCAAAACTTGCAATGTTGGAGAAATTTCCACATATTCGAGGTTACAAAGCTTTCAAGCTGCCATCCACTTTGGATGTTAAACCTCTCCTTAAATCCCAGTTAGCGGTTGCAATTTATGATTGTGAGTCCTCTTCTTTCTACAAGATCCAGAAGTATATATACTCTTCTTTCTACAATATCACATAGATCCAGAAGTATATATACAACTTACGGAGTATCATGTGCTTATGCTCTGCTTCTTTATTAGCAATTTCTGATGTATCCTAAGTTAGATAGTAAAGTAGAAGGAAAAGTGTTTTTGCTGACACTAGTGTCTACTAATAGTTATCCTTTCTTCATATTGCACAGCTGATGATAAATGTAGCAATGGTACTGATTTACAGTTATCTGGTGTTTTAGATGAGATTTTCTCATATAATGGTCCTCTTGGCGCACTCTTCTCAGAGGAAGCTGTGTCACTTTACTTGTGGGCGCCTACTGCACAAGTACATTTTCTTTTATTGAAAAGGATATTGATTTTTTACTTCAATATATATATATTGAAGTAAAAAATATGCATAGTAAGCTTTTACATTTACTTCAATATATATATATATATATATATATATATATATATTTTCTAAAAACAGGCAGTACGCGCTTACATCTATAAGGACCCATAGAAATGGTTTGCCTTGAGGAGGAAAATGGTGTTTGGATAACTAAAGGAACAAAATGTTGGAAGCACTGTTACTATGTTTATGAAGTATGTGTTTACCATCATAACACTTTGCGGGTTGAAAAATGCTATGCAAATGATCCGTATGCATGCAGTTTGCCATCATTTATCTTTTTCAAATTGTTTCTATACTAATTCTAATATGCATGAGTAACAGTTAGTAATACCCACTCTCAGTGATTAAATATAAATTTAATTATCTAAATGATTTTTATATTTAAGCAGAGTTTCATTGGATGGGCAGAAGACTTTTCTACTTAATCTGGACTCTGATGAGTTGAAACCGATGGATGAGATGATCTGGCAAATGAAAAACCTACCATATATTGTTTCACTGATATAAGCTTATATGAAATGTAGATAAGGGATTTCAGGTAACTATTTATTCAAATCTTTTATTTTATTTGAGGACCAGTTTTGATGTGATAATGGATAGGGAGGAGTTACCTAAAGCTATGAATCAAGGTAAATAGATGGAGATAAAGGAAAAGTTCTACAAAGTTAGAAAACTTTTAAAGAAAAAAGATAATAACTTTAATATAATAAACCCTTTGTTTGGGTATAAGGTTAAATAGAAATGACATGTTAAGAGTTATTGCTTGGTTGCATCTAAAAGAGCGGGAGTGTTTGGTCTCCTTTCTTTCAACATGCCTCCTATATAAGGAGTGTGTTAGGCCATTTTGTAGGTACATTTACTTTGGAAAGAAAAGACATTTGTGTGCAAAAGCCTTAAGTGCTTGTGAAAACTAAAGAGTTTCTGTTTGAATTCTTAGCTTGAGTGTTGGGTCTCAAGTGCTGAATCGCCTTGCTTGTCTTAGGCAGTTTGTGTTGCGGAAGATTCTTTATAATTCCTAGCTTCTTTTTAAGTCATAATCTTGGTCACCTCCCAAGAAAGGATAACCTCATCAAAAGTTATCTTTCTTTCTATGGGCTGCATATAACCACCCTAACTTTGACCATTCGTAAACCAATCAAACACCACCCAAATTCACCAAAAAGACCTCTACCCTACTCAATTAATTTCTGATTATAACCCCACATAGAACACTTACGATTCAAGAAAGATCTTGAACCCTCTTTTCGTTATAGCTTCTGCAAACCCCTACACCAAAATCCAACCAAGAAACATCCAAGAATTCATCAAGAAAATTCTTAGAACCCAAACCAAAGCATGTGCAAGCAATCCCGTGGATTCTTTCTTCCTTTGGAGCTTGAACGGTCCTCTCCTTTGGAGTAACTGAAAGGTATTAGAAAAAATAACAAGAACAATACTGAAAATTCAATGTATTATAATTGAATTCAGGTCTGTTATAAAGTGATACAAGATAATCAAAAGAAAATGGTTGAAAATACAAAAGGAAAAATATAATACTAGAGTGTTAAAGAGTACATATTCTCTCCCGAAATTCCTTCCCACCTTTTCCCTATCTTTTCTGGCAGTGTCCCACATTATATATTCATTTATCCACTATCCCACTCTCTGATAACCAACTTAAGAACTGATTACAGGCTTTCTCTCTTCTCAACTTCCTTTAGAATGTTTCTTTCTTCTAATATAATGCTTTCCAAATTTCCTATCTATTTTGGCTTGAGACAGATTTATATTTTGGGTTTTATATGTAACCTTCCAAGGTTATCAATAAATGTTGTCTTCTATTTTTAAAAGTTTACAATAATGGGTGTTTTCTAGAATCCAGATGATCTAGGTGAAGCTTTCAAATATGCCTACCTTGAGCTTTCAAATTATAATTAAAATAATTTTATATTTTCTTGTGTATGAAAATAGGCTTTTCACAATGTCCTCTACTAATGTGATGTGAGAATATCTTTGAAATTTATAATTCGGCTCTCAGCATTTGCACGATAATCCAGCTTACTAAAATGGATACTTGAATTTTTTGTTTGGTTCCATAGAAAATGGAGAAAATAATCAGAGGATAAAGAGAGATAGATAAAGAGCATAGAGACAAGCTCTGGTGCCATGAAACTCCCTTATGTTATCTTTTTCTTTTTCTTTTCATCTGGTAGTTTTATTGATTTTAAGTTTTCTTGGTTTTTTCAGATAACTTTAGCAGATAGTCTGTTGTTATTTGTCACAAAATATTAGCCTATTCCCACAATCTTTAAAGTATCTAATTAGTGTGCGTAGTTTTTAGATGTATCACTTGGAACTTGGAGTGCCGTTTGCTTTGAGATTTTATGTGACATTTATTTTTCTCGTGATGAGCACATTTTCCTTGCTGCCGCAGTGCCACTGACCTCTCTGTGCAACCTGCATTTCGTGGTGGTTATCTGGCCTTTACATTGCAGGTAATTTTATTACAAACTCTTGCTATTGATGGAGTTCCATAAGAATATAAGAATTTCTATATTTTATGAATAATAATTGAAATATTGAGCAGTATCTAAATCTTTATCCCCTGTAATGGTTAAACAGTTGTTGTGATGGGAAATCAAATCCTTTAAAAAAACTTATTGAAATCACTAAAAGAGAATATTGTAAGCATGAATGTGATGTCTTAAACTTACTTTAGCAGCATGCTTGCAAAGAGAGAACCTAATGATGTATTGAATTCATAAAATTTACAGATCCAAAATTAGTCGGTTTAATTATGGGGACATTTGGATCATGTTTTGAGGGATGGGCAAGCCATGTAAAAATATATTCTCTTGTTGATTTTTTTTTTCTTTCTGTTTCTTAAATTATTTGTCTGCAATTATACTTTATATTAGCCTCCAATATTGCACTTTTAATTCTCTTAAATATTTCTTTTGTTCTGAAAAACAATAAATTGAATGCTGGGTCAACAATATGTCTGTAACTGATATTCTACTGGAACTGGTCCTTCTGTCTATTAATAATTATTATCTGCTAAAAACCATAGAGTATGTTTGGGCCTTGTTAGCTCGCCTATTAATTACAACAAAAATGAAATGACTCAATGCTGATATTTCATATAAGCCTAGTTATTGGGTCACCTCCTGTGGGTCTTGCAACTTGTCAGAATTCGTCTTCTATTTCAGACATATATTATAACTGTAGTTATACTTGTATTTTATTTCTCATCTTCTTTCTTTTTCACTGTAATTAAACGTTGAAACTTGCTCTAAATAGTCTATATCAATCGCTACAATTAATGTGTTTGGTTTTTCAATTTAGTACATAAAAATCAAAGAGCTGACAGTATTACTGTCAAGGTTACTCTCCATGCTCTCAATTAGGCTATTTCTCTTGCTCCAATTCTATCAACTCTCCTATACTCTTTCTCAAACTCCATGTAAATACCATTATCAAAAGGATGGTGATTCAACATAGGTTATGTGACTAAGGAACTCCAATTGAAGAACATGATTGATTTGTGACTGAAATAATCAGTGCATTAGTAACTGCTGTATGGAATTTGAAGTAACTGGAAACATACTTTTGAAGGATTCTGCAGGTGTACTTCATCTGAAAAGATTATCAAGTGTTGGTATCACTCATGTCCATCTATTGCCAACATTTCAATTTGCTGGTGTTGATGATCAAAAGGAGAACCGGAGATTTGTAGGTAAAATTTGAATGGGTTAAATTTTGGTCATTCATCTTCACACAGTTTTCTTTTTCTTATAAATTTTGGTAGTAATATAATGAAAAAATATTAAAATAAATCTCATGATATTTACTGTCAGAGATTAAGCTATGTTTTCCACCCTCTAGGTTTCGTTTGCCAGGTCCACTTCGTCTTAAAATTACTACCATGTCATGCCACATGATTTTTTGTCCATCTTGGCTAATGATACTCATATCCTTGTTGTTATGAAATGCTAGTCTTTCTTCTGCCTTGTATATTCTCCTATAGTGACTGCATTTCTTATCTATTTTGTTTGAAGCTTATAAATAAGATATGTGGTAAAACATGAACTCATAATTATATTGTTTTTGATTTATCTTATGTGTTTATCTAACACTAGCACTCTGATAGATACCTCAATATTGGAAAGTTTTCCACCTGATTCCGATCAGCAACAGGCTCTCATCACAGCTATCCAAAATTTTACTGGGGGTAGGGTTCTAATGCCACATTGATTGACAATTGAAACATTTTGCATGTTAAGTTTGCTTATTTATATAATATGCATTTTGTTTGGTAATGTGCTCATTTATAGTTTGTCTTCTAAAGGTATAACCCTGTTCTTTGGGGGGTTCCTAAAGGCAGTTATGCAAGTAATCCAAATGGTCCATACCGTACAATTGAGTTCCGAAAGATGGTTAAGGTTTGAATTCATTGTTTTCTCACCGAATGTTACATTCATATATCCAACTTTCTATTCAGTTTTTTGTTATGATTTTCTATTTAATTTGTTAATATAGATCAGTAATACTATTGTCTATAGTCATTTAAATATATTTTTTTTGTTGTCTCTTGGAATTTCTATGCTTTGCAGGCTCTTAACCATATTGGCCTCCGGGTTGTATTGGATGTTGTCTACAATCATTTGCAAGGAGGTGGGCCTTCTGATGAACATTCTGTCCTTGATAAGGTCATGAATTATAGTGAAGTTTTCTTTGATGACCTGTAATTGTTGAGATATGGATAGCTATTTGAGTATTTTTTCACTATTTTTGGTAAGCCAATCTACTTTTGTGGTGTGACACAAGGTATCTTATAGATTGTTCCAGGTTACTATTTGAGAAGGAATAGGGATGGATTCATTGAGAACAGTACTTGTATAAATAACACTGCTAGTGAGCACTTTATGGTTGAGCGTTTGATTCTTGACGATCTTGTACACTGGGCACTCAATTACAAGGTGATTGTTTATATCATTCACTGTTGTTCACTTACTACCCCTTAGATTTTTATTCTTTTGAAACTTTTTCTGTTTATTGGATATACACTTTGAGTTCCAAGTAGTACTTCACGGTTCTGAAATATTGATTTTTGTGTAGAAACTACAGGTTTTATAGTAGGAAAATTTTGTTCTCATGGATGCTTTAAGAAGGAGTTGCCAGTATGATTTGTTGACTTTAAGCAGCCGCCATTATTTGTAGTTTTATTGTTCAATTTATAGGTTACCCTGAACCTAAGGATTTTTCATCTCCTCCTCTTCCATACTTGTAGTTTTCGAACAAAAGGAAGAATGTTTGCTGAGTAGATTGCTTATAGTAGACCGTAAGATGCTTTTCCTTTTTTCAGATTGATGGGTTCAGATTTGACCTCATGGGCCATATAATGAAGAGAACGATGGTATGTATTGTAACAATTTGATATCTTACAATTTGACTGAATAGGAAAACATGTTATCAAATGAGTGCAAGTTATATTTAGAATAAATAAGCTAATGAATCTCTTTGTAATGTGGTTTCACTTTGTTGATCATGGAAAACCATAAAATTGCAAGGTACGTGTTGTAATTTAGATATAATTTCAGAAAATATGTTGCATAATTTTTGAATACTAAATTATAGGATGACAAACAGAATAAAAAATAATGTTTAGCTATCATGATTTTGGATTATGAGTATGTGAATAAAAAGCTAATAAAAGAGGAATCTGACGTCATATCACAAATAAACAATTGAAGTATTGTTTTCATGATATGATATAGGTGAAAGCAAAAACTGCTCTCCATAGTTTAACAAAAGAAAAGAAAAGGATGGAGTAGATAGTTCAAGTATCTACATGTACTTGTTCCCCAATGTTGGGTTTTATGAATTACATTTGTTCACGAATTTCTTTGTTCTGTTCATTCCTCGGTTTTCGCTCATTTGTATGTTCACATGTATTTTAGCCTCATAACCTTTCTTTAAAATTTTCTTCTTTGTAATTGAAAAAGATATGGCGAGGGATGGGACTTTGGAGAGGTTGCCAAAAATGGACGTGGATTAATGCTTCTCAATTCAATTTCCCAGGAACACAAATTGGGAGGTAAGACTTGTCTATTTTTACCATGTTTCTTGGTGTTGTTTAGTAATCTTTCCATTTTTTGTACAATGCTCAAAATACAACCTCGAAATTGCATTGCTTTTTCGGGTGCAAAAAAGTTAATCTAAAATGCAATTATTCATTTAAATTCACATGATTAGTTGGCTGAAAATGCAATAATCGAATTCGCGATGCCATACTTGGTGGATCTCCATTTGGCGACCCTCTTTAAAAGGGTTTTGTGACTGGACTACTTGCAGGTATTGTCATCCTTTTTTGATCACTTCTTTCTTACTAAAAATGCATACCTTTGACCTTCAACCCTTAGATTTGTAGGGTAATATCTGTCTTCCTTTATTTATTTTTTCTTTTCTAATTTGTCTGACGTGGAGTAGGCTTATTGCATAGAATTTAGGATCAGTAATTACAATATGGGATAGAAAATAACTTATCTTGCATTGTTTTTTGGTAGAATTAGAAACTTCCTTGATGACAGTTAATCATAGAAAATAACTGCCGACAGTTATGTCTTAGGATTATATGACGGTAGGGTGTGTAAGTATAATTAGGGAGCAGGTGTTCTGCTTGCAGTTTGTGGACAGAGTGTTGGAATCGAAGCACATTGCTGTGTTGCATGTGATTTCTGTGTTTAGCATTATATTTGACTGGTTTACCTATTGCTGTTGTATTATATTCCTATGAGTGTTGGAATTCATTCTGTATATGCAGCCTAATGGCCATGACCATGGAAAAGAAGAAAATGCGAAATCCAATGCTTGTGTTGCATGTGATTTCTGTGTTTAGCATTATATTTGACTGGTGTTAGATGATATAATATTGTGTTTAATAGTTGGGCTCAGCCCATTATGTATTTCTGGGATTTGGTCCATTATCAATATAAATAAACTGTCCTTTGTGTAGGGTTTACACAAGGTAGATTAATCCCAAAACCCTATTTCATCTTATTTTACATGGTATCTAGAGCTTAGGTTAGTTTACTACAGCCACCGTCCCACCGCCGCTCATTGCCGTCGCTTCTGCCGTCGTCACCGTCGCCGCCGCCGGAGTTGCAGTTTCGACCGACGACCAGACGGTTTTGTTCGTCTCGGCCAGGCGACTCCAACGCCGCAGAGATCGTCGCCATCGGAGTTCTCACGCGCCTCCACGCGCTGCCGCAAGCTCCGGCAGCCGCCCCCTCTCCGCCGCGCGTGACGGCGCGTCGCCGGTCGTTTTCTGCGCCGATCAACTTCGCCTGAATCACCTTCTTGAGCTCTTTCTGAATCTGTGGTTGTTGTTTCAATCGGAGCACCTTGAATTTTTAGGGTTTCTCCCTCTATGGCTTCTTCCGCTGCCAATTCGGGTGTGTCATCTTCAAGCACTCCGCTGT
>Ga0214543_1010283_pt1 | contig 13970 bp, 9 predicted proteins | sample CNSS2metaG_FD_160094 | JGI IMG/M metagenome (GOLD analysis project Ga0214543, IMG submission 160094) | Root nodule microbial communities from cowpea collected in UCLA plant growth center, Los Angeles, California, USA - CNSS2 | ecosystem: Host-associated > Plants > Roots > Nodule | place: USA...
TTATTGGAAAGATCGGATTTTTTTTTTTTTAAATAAAGTCGTTGTTTTTGAGAATAACTTTTGTTTAATAGACAAGGGAGGTCGTCCTGTAACATAATAATTTCACTTTTTATCTTTTTTATTTTTTTTTAACTTTTCATTTTTAATTATTATTTTTTTTTTTACTTTTTTTTTTTTACTATTTTTCTTTTAAATATTTCAGATTCTTTTTCTTTTTTTAATTTAAAGGTTTTGATTATTCTTTTTAATTTTTCAGTTTTGATATTTTTTTTAATTTTTCGGTTTTCGTTATTTGTCTTTTTTCTAACTTATCAGTTATGAATGATTTTTGAATTTATAATTATTTCTTTTACAAATTTTGTTAATTATAAAAATTATATTGATTGTATTTATAATTATTTTTATTCGTACAATAAATTAACTTAATAAAATAGATTAGATAATATAAAACATAATAAAAGTAAATTAAAATTGGATAAAGTAATAAATTACTGACGATAAGGATAATTTTCTCTATGATGTCCTTCATTTCTACAATATGAATATTTACTTTGTCTGTTGAGATTTGATTGATTTATTTCATTATGGATTCTGAGTTGGTGGTCTTCCCCGTACTTTACGACGCATGTTTGGATCTGTAATGAAATTTGGTCCGGTGTATGTGGACCAATATTCTTTATTCTTAACCGGATGAAAATGTATTTCATATGCTTTGTTGATGTTGTAGAGGCTATAAACTGGATGGATGTATGAGATTAGATCTACATGGGAGAAAGAGCACACAACTATTACGTGATGACAAGACAGTCGAAGAGTTTGAAAGTGACCACAATCACACCACTAATCATTTAATCTAACCGTAAAAGACATTGGTAGGCAGTGATCATGTGCAAATTATTATTATTTTCTCTTAAGTATCGACGGACTTGACACATTCCCGCTTGTTGTTTTTTTCTAATAATAGCATTAATTTCCTCCAGATACTGCTCATAACATGGAGTATCGATGGACTTGACACATTCCCGCATCAGTCAGGTTATGGTGCTGGTCCATCACAGATGTTTGGCACTTCAGCCATGACACCACCATCTGCCTATTATCCAGGATCTTCATCATAAATGTCATTTTATCCTCCGCCAATGCCTTCTCAAACTCCCCAAATAACGATTCACCATCCCCAATTTTTTCAAAGTCATCAACATGAAGACGATGATCATGATGAACCACACCAAGAACAACCACCAACACGACCAACCAGACCCAGAAGACGACCTCCATGTGGAACTGGAGGACACAGATGATTTTCTACTAACTTAATCGTTGTATTTTAATTATTAATCAATGTTAAAATATATTAATGTAATGTTTATTTTTATTCTATTAATATTTTTTATTGTTTATTCTTCCAATAAGTTTAAACTAAAAAATAATCAAAATTCATTTATTACGAAAAAAAAATTGAAAAAGTGGAGTCGTCATGTATGAGGATGACTTCACTTTTTCCTTCAAAGAAAACGGTCCTCTGGATGACGACATCACCTTTAAAAAAAACCGGTTAGGAGGAGGACAACTTCACCTCTAATGTCGTCCTCCTCCATGACGACTTGACCTATTTTCGCAAAAAAAAAATAAAATAACAAATCCATTTATACAAATTCGACTTCCAATAAATCCTAAACTATAAAAAAAGTCGAGTAATTTACTCAATAAAATTATTATATATATTTTTTAAATGTATGCTTCAATACATGTATTATTCACTTTCTTTTTAACCAAAAAACATGTAAGTTTTCTATCACGAAATTTGTAAAATTATGATTACAAAATGTGAGAACAGGGTTAATTTAATTTTTAAAAGTTATTTTAATAGTGTATTGACATTATGAGTATATTTTACTTTGTCATTTGATTATGAATTATTATCTATGATTAGTATATTTGATTTTATGATCCTTACTTTGAAAGGATTTCTTACACAAGAGTTTCTCAAAATGTTTATAACTTTTCGTTAAGTCTAAAAAATTTAAAACTTGTAATTATATACTTGATCTTAAAATAACTTAAAATTAAGTTTTCGTAATTTAGTTTGCGAAATAGCTTAAAATAACATAACTATTAAAAATTCATTAGTCTTATTAACCGAATAGATTCAATTACAAAAATGATAGAAATTAATTATTCAATTACAAGTTGTTTTAATTAGTTTAGATATCTAATTAAAATGTTTTAAATAGTTCACAGACCTAATTAAACCGATAACATAAACTAATTATTTAATTTATTAACTATATAAAAAATATAAATCAACATTTGTATAAAGGTTAAGTTTAATTTTTCTGTGTTTTAAAGAAAAAATTAACTTTATTATTCAGACATAGATCTCACTTTTTCTTACTTAATTTGGTGTTTATGTGAATTGGATTTTCCTCGTTTCAAATTTAATTTGTCTGTGTATCTAAAACAATGAATTATAAATTAAATAAGTAAATGAAGTTATCTATATTATATATATATATATATATATATATATATATATATATATATATATATATATAACATCTAGAATGACTTACATGCCTAATTCTCACATAAATCTTCATTCCTAAATCTTCTTTAAATTTCTCAATTGCTTTCTCCATTATCACCCCTTTCAAAGATTGATAATACTCTTGAGTAGCCGAAATCTTAAGAATCATTTTGGACAAATTAAATTTTGAAATGGAGTAAGTTATATTTTTATGACTTTTCTTTGAAGCAATCTACTTTCCCAATTTGGCCTTTTCGGTTGTATGTGCCTTTTTATATTCTAAACATATCTTATTAGTACAGAAAACACATTTGAAATCGTCAAATAGGATTCAGTTTCAAAAAAAATGAAATATTTCAAAATGCGGTGACATTTTTAAAATTATTTGTATAACTATAGGCTTCACTTCTAAAGTAACCAAAGCTTATACTAGTATAGGCATCGGTTCTACGGGAACCAAAGCCTAATCTTCTACTTAGGTTAAATTTTTAGAAAAGTTACTTTTTTGCCACAACATTTGTAAACTCCCGCTATTAAAAACCCTTCGTTTCCAGGTTTTCTCTTTTCTCTTGGTTTCTCTTCTTGATTTCTCTTTGGATTTTCACTCTCTCGTCTGCCTCCTTTGTTCAAAAGTTTCTTCATTCACATTTTCCTTCATTTGCAAGTTCTCATCACCATGTTTAAAGAGGTTTTTGATGTTTGTTGTTCAAGTTAGTTGTCTTTGTTTGTTTTTTCATCATTTGCTCACCATTTAAAGAGCTCTAATGCTTGGGTGTTTTTTCACAATGAATCGTTTAAGACTTTGTTCCCAGGTTTGCTTTCACTCTCCTCATCTTTGCTCTCGTGTCCTCCTCATATCTCCTCTGTTATAGGTCTCATTGTCATTGTGGTGATTGTCGTTCTCATCGGTGTAGTGCTCTATGCATCGCTCTTATTGCTCTCGTTGTGCAACTCTCTCTTGTTTTTGCTCTGGTCAGCCTTGAACCTTAATATGTTGTTATGTTTATTGGGTCTATTATTGGTGTTTATTATGTTTATTGGGACAATATCACAATGTGTTTATTATATTTGCTATGTCGGCATCGGAGTCCTAAACATTTTTGGAAAAGAAGTGCCTGACGAAAGTGGTATTGGAGGCGAAGAAATGGACAGTGGGAAAGCATACCTCGCGAATGTGAACGAAGAGGCAGAGTAGGGAGTAAATGGCAACGACGATGAACATAAGGTGAGGCTAAAGTGTGTCACCTATGATGGAATCAGGGTTTCATGAAAAATTTAGGAATGGAATGAGAGTGGAACTTTCTATGCCAGTTGTAACATAATCAGCATAGAAAGTGAAACTTTCTATATCGATTGTATCTATGCCGATTCCAGAAACGACATAGAAAGCCTTTTCTAACCGGCATAAAAAGCCTTCGCTGCACTAGTAAAATAATTTGAAGTTCCACCATAGCTATTTGGGTTTCCTCCTCAACTTGGGTGATATGTTAAACAACTTTGATATAGGATCACGCTTCCTTGCCATGCCATCATCATTAACAGGTTGTTCCAAAACCTGCATATTATGACGAACAAAATCATAAACAAATGTAAAATGTTAGTTTAATATTGACATAAATTATAACAAAAAAAAAACAATGTAATACATGTGTATATGTTGAGATTGAAATGACTAAATGTTTTAGGCTAAGCCAAAAAATGTTCTTAAAGTCTCCTTGTCCAATTGAACCTTTGTATTTGGCAAAGACACTCCAATAACAGCATGTTGAACTTCATCAATCACTTCCTACGTTCAATTAGATTGTCCAGGGATACCGTGGATGATTAAGCCTATCTTATTTTGTTGTCCAATTGTGACTAGACATAGGGAATTATCATCAATATATAACTCACACTAGTTTGATACATTAGTGTGAGTATGATCCATTAAAGGATCTATAACAACACATGTCCCTTCATGAGGTGTTGCTCCAATAATGCATACCCCCTCAAGATATTAGGTGGAGTGCATCATTTAGTTTTTGTCGTTCTTGGGTGGCTAGTCCTTTTACCTATAGTGCAAATAAAAAAAATGAGACAACAAAAAGTGTAATACAAATTTGTGTCATTATAACAATTATAAAAAGCTAACCTGCCAAGAATCATCCAACTGAGACTAGCACAAAAACTACATCCAATTCTCGTCACTGGTCTAATATTTGACATGGGGACTATGATGTATATGCTTTTCAAACACATATTTCACTATCAAGAAAGTCTTAAAGTCCTTCCATCTAGTGGCAGTGACAGATAAAATCTTCCTCCTTACCACCTTAGTGTTGGGAATGTCAAAATTTTGTTGTACAAACAAACATTATTAATTCAGTGTAAATGTAAGTTAATAATGAAATTAACAAATATAGTGTTCACATACTTAATATTTTGTCACATGAGGTTTTCTTTGTCTATTTAACCCCATCCCATGCGAGAATGACAATAGAAATATGTTATCAAACTAAGAGTTCCAAATAGTTGTTAAACTTAGCAATATTTAGGTTGGACAGCTTACTCAAATAAGTACCTATGTCAACCTATATTCTCTCTTCAACAATTCGTCCCACAATTACTTGAGACAACCAGATCATATATCTATCTGGTCCACTCTTCTTACTCATTGATCTAGTGTCTGCCATACCTAAAAGATAACAATCTAAATTATATTTTTCCATATATTTATTTTAAAATATATTATACATGTTACCTATAATTTGATCTCTAAGGGCATGTTCTCTTGCGTGGATGTAACTGTTGAAGGGAATAAGCGAGCGCGAATTCATTTTCAAATTGTGTTCCATTGCATAGATGTGGACTGATAAGCGAGCGCGGATTTGAGGGATGCACAAGTTTTTTCATCCACTATAGAAGCAGAAGATTATCGAGTATTATCGATCACATTACCATATTGCCCTCGTTTTTACTTTCACACGCAATACAATATTCGTCGTCTGCCATGAGTGGTGTTGGAGGTGTTGCAGGAGGAGTGGCGCACCGGTGTGACAGGTGTTGGGGTGGTGATAGGAGAGGAATAGCACTAGCAGGTCTTGCAATGGTGAGGGAGCTGGGATGGCACCGGTGTCTTGCAGGTGGTAAGGTGTTGTGATTGTTGCGGGAGGTGTGGAATGGCACCGGTGTGGGCACCGATGTTGTGAATGAAGAGAGAGGGACGGCACCGGTTACGTAACCGGTGCCTTGTTTTCAAACGGGGTGACACCGGTGTCGTTGGTTTTTTTTTTTTATCTTTTTTTTGTCTTTTTTTTACTTTTTTTTTTTAATTTTTTTAACTTTTTTTAACATTATTTAACTTTAGTTTAAAATTTAATTATATAATTTTTTTAAATTTAATTGTATAATTTTTTTTACATTCATAAAAATTTAATTTTTTTTTATTTTAAAATTTTATATAATTTTAATATTTTTTTAATTCGTATTAATTAATTATAATTATTTTTATAACATCAAATTACAAAATCATTCTTTTTTTTTCATCAAGGATATTTTCGTAACTTTCTAATTCTATCTATTTTTACAATTTATTTTATTTATCATATCAATCAAATCTTTCATTGACTTTCATACAACTTATCTCCAAATCTACTCACTTTACCCTCTAAATCTACTAAAAAAACACAAAAATTCATCCACCCAAATTTACACAAATTCATCTTCACACTCTCCCCCATATTCATCCTCTTAAAAACACACCCTAGGATTTAAAACAAACTAATAACTTAATTATTAATTCATTCCTACGGACTAAAATATCAATTACTCACTATAATTTTTACTATTCCTATATTTTAAATTTAAATTTCAATTCAATAATTAAATTTAAACGTTTAAAATTTAATTTAATATCAAAGTATTAAATTTTTAACATCAAAATAAATTGGATACGGTGTCAGGGATGGACAAAAATAATCCAATCAAAATATTCATACATTTCCGTGATTGATATCCCGAAAACAATCATTATATTAATTTCAAAATAAAATAAAGATTAATACCACTAACATCAATGAAGAAACTAAACTAAAATCCAAACACACATAATCTTCTCCACGCAAAACAATAAGGCGTTCTGAATCATCTTCAATGAGTGAGAAGGTTGTCACAATTGCCATCCGAGAATAAATTGAAAACGGTGAAATTGCAAAAGACAGTGAGAATGATGTTACATGTTTGATATTTGATATTTACATTGAACGACATAAAATTTCACATAAATAAAGTTGTTTTAATTAAAAAATATAATCGCACATCTTTTATATCAAATTTTACCTGGTCAAACATTAGAATGTAAAGTTATAATTTAATTATGGCTTAAATATCTTTTTCATCCTCATTTTTGTAGTGTTTGTTGCGGATGGTCCTCATTTTCACATAATATTTAAAATGGTCTTCATTTTTACCGAATATTTAATATGGTCCTCATTTTCGCAATTCGTGTTTTATTTGGTCCTTTTCTCTGATACTGTTTACATCAGAAACAGAGCAATGTAAAGGTGACACTGTTTGTATTACCTTGCATTGGGGTGTGTTATGTGTATTGTACATATGGCTAATTAACGTTAACTTTTCAATTTGGGGGAAATTTTGCAATTAGGGCTTGAGTTGGATTGCAGTCGTGCTCTTCATTGTTGGAGGCGATTTCTTCATCTTCGTCTTTCTTGAGCTCGGATTTGCAGAGGAAGCAGTTAATACTTGTCATTTCATCATTGAATTGCAGTCGCGCTCTTCATTTCAATTTTCCAGTTAATCATCATCAACGAGGTAAGTAGGTTTAGGATTGTCTGGGTTGTGTTTGCTCGTGGGTTAGGGTTTTCGTAATTCTATTTTGGGATTTGTTTGTGCTTGGATTGTTGTGATGTTCTACATGGTTTCTAAATTACCACACATGTACAGTACACGTAACACACCCCAATGCAAGGTAATACAAATAGTGCCACATGTACAGTGCTCTGTTACTGATTTAAACGGCGCCACAGAAAATGACTAATAAAACACGAATTGCGAAAATGATGACCATTTTAAACATTGGGTAAAAATGAAGATCATTTTAAACATTATGTCAAAATGAGGACCATCCGCAACAAACACTACGAAAATGAGGACGAAAAAGGTATTTAAGCCTTTAATTATTAGATTAGTTAAATCATTATTTTTTATATAAAATTATTCACAATATATGACTTATAAAATTTTTATTGGTGTAATTTGATATCTTTATATTATATTATATATATTAAATATTTTTAGATTAGTATAATCTATATAGTTGTTTTTTTCCTCCAGCTGCACCCAAGCTGCAACTCTTTGATTAATAAATCTGTTATAGCGAAAGTTTATTGTGATTTTTATATTTATGTCTAAATTTGTTTATGAAAAATATATTAATGATGATAATTTTGTAAAGTATATTATAGATATACTAGTTACCGTAAGAAGTTGTATTAAAGATTAGTTGTTAGTGATTGACTACCTAAACTGTTACATTAACAGTTCATATTTATTTAACTCTTTAATTAATTTTGAATTATATTTTTAATCAATTTTGTTTATTAAGTATGATAATTAATTAAATCATGAGTAATTTATATTCGTCAAGGCAGATGCATATACAGATGCAAATACAAATCTAAGACATTGATACTATATGATGTAATAATGTATTTAGTGTTGAGTTAGTTCCTAATACTATTAGAAAATTTCCGACAGTGGAACAAAAACCTTAATATTCAAATACATGTTATTAAAAATTCAAATATACCTCTGATGCTTGATATTATCCTATGATAATTACATGTCATAAGAAACTTCTTAGAGGATAAGAAAAAAACACAGGTGTTGCTCTCTTCTCATGGAAGTCAAGACACGTAATAAAATTTCTTAATCATAAAAAGGATGAAAAAGAATGATAGGAAAAAGAGCGAAAACAACTTAAGATTCATAAAGAAAGAAAATCTCTAATTATTCATCATTTATGTAGTAAGTATTATAATACTTAAATTATCATAAGGGAATTTCTTTCATTAATAACCTACAAAATTGGCAACTTGTGCTTCCATCTAAATCAAAATAAAAGTGGATACTTGTGAAACAAGTTCAAAGACAAAAAAAACATTATAAAAAAAAAATACTCGCATCAAGATGACATCATGATCTTCGTTGTTTTTCTTTTTATTTTAAGAAAAACCAATGTCAATATTCATGACATGTTGAAAAAATATTCATGACATGTTGAAAAACGTTTTAAAAAGTACAATTTGACTAAATATTGCAGCCCACTCCCGGGGCTGAGATATGTTCCAACTTTCAGCCAGCACATGGTTGCTCTGTAATTTGTACCATTTATATTTACATATATAAATTATTTAATTGATATATTTAAATTAAGAATTAAATAATTTTGGATTCTTATAAATTTCTCTAAATATAATACTATTGTCTATTTTAGTTTTAAAATATAAAATACATCATTTTAGTTTTAAAAAATACATCAAAAACATTCAAAAGGAAAAAGGGTTTTCAACTTCTATGAAACTATTAGAATATTAAAATGATAATAATTTTTTTAACTCAAATTAGTATAATAATTACAATAAATTACACTTATATACATATAGAACGAATTTTATTTTGTTAATTTGAATATAATATTTTTATTGTTTAGAATAAATGCAGAATATATTTCCTAAAAATTATTCAAAGAATAATTTGATTTGGTCATTACAGTGTACAAATCCTGAGTAGCTTGACCCATGCCACGACCATGATAATTGATAACCTAAAACAGATGCAAAGTGGGTGCATCATTTTCTTCAATACTGTGTTTCTTTCAACCTTTTTTTCCTTTTTCTTCTTAAAAGCCTTGTATTATCTGCTTTTTTTCACATGGAACTATTTGTTATACAATCTTTTTCATGTTAGATGAATAGAAGTAGCAGAAACTTGTGAGAGACACTCTCCATAAGTGTCATCAGAATCTGGTATTAGTTTCTATCTAAGTTAGAGGCTCTCATAAGAAATTATGTGTACTATAGGACCCATTATCTGCTTTTGAACTTAGGTCGGTGGTCCTAGATTGAGACACATACACTTCCTTAGATACCTTATTCTCGGTTAATTAATTTGGATAAAGAGGGGATTAAGAGCTTCAAATTAAACTATGTTTGAAATATAGATCAATGGAGGATAATATATATAATTTTAAGAAGACTTATAGGGTAGTGAATGTCAAACTCACATCATTATTCTTTCTTACATGATTGATGCTTCAGCAGCCTGAAATGGTTGAATTATACCAAAAATCCTTTAATTTTGGCATTGTTATATGTTACTTGTAGATCTTTCATAGTGGCTAGAGCATAGCTTCTACCTATAATATATAACTTTTCTTTTTCTTTTTCTTGGTAGATAAGATTGATAACTTACTAAAAGTAAAAGCAAAACTGTTTATCTGTTTCAACATCTATTTGTTTATATTACTAAGTTTATTTTATGTTCAAAATGTTATCTTGTTTCTTTTTTTAGATTATATCCTATAAAGCCTCAAATTTTATTTTATTTTTGTTAATAGAAGAAAAAACTTTAAATAAAATTCCTTTAAGGGTATTGTCGGAAGTTTTACATTAAGATAAATTTGTAATGTTAAATTATACTTAAAATTTACTTTTTAAAATAAGATGCGTGTGAGAAACTATTAATACGAAAAAAATAGAAAAAGAATTTAATTTTTGACAAGTAATTGTCACGAAGCTTGAAAGTGTTAATCCAACATTTTTTAGATGAAAAGGAAAGTAAGAAAGAAGAAATTCATGCCTATTAGCCAATGTAATAACTTGTAGGTGTTTATATTAAAAATCATATTAAAAACGATTTAAATTTTGATCTTGTCAATGTCACCTTCAATCTTTTCTTTCTTTGTTTTGTGGCATTGACACAGTGGACACATAGTTAATGACATAATGTTCATAAATCAATGAACTGACCCCATGCTCTCGAAATTTCAATGTATAAAGAAGAAAGGAAAAGGAAAGATACATGACAAAATAAACATAGAAAGATCCACAAAAACGGACAAATCGGTTTGTCCATGGTGACAACACTTTCCCTTAATTTCTCATTAATCCCATTAAATTAAATCCAAGCACTTTGCAATAATGCATCGTCCAAGTAATTAAATGGCTATATATGTTTTCTTCTTGCACCCTTCAAAACTTTAAATATGTAATCTAACAACCTTGATGGATAAGAAATTCAAAGGTACCAACCCTAAAATTTAAGCAAGTTTGTCCTTTTGAAGGAAAATGTGAGAACCAAAGTTTGCTCACTAATTCATCAACTTCTTAACTTCTCCCTTTGACTCTTATCTATTTAGTAACTGCTGGAGAAAATAAATCAAATAGTTTATACTTTTTTGATGGAAAATTCTACCTAACTTGAATGTGTATCTTCTCTACACATGAATAGCAAGCATGGTTTTGTTGTGTTAGTGGAAAATGGTTAACTACCCAACACTCTATGATTTTAATTGAGTTTTGTTTAGGTTCCTGCTGAGAGGACACCTGCAATAACACTATAAATCCATTTAGAAAAGAAAAGTTTGTGAAGAATAAATTCTGAGAACAAGTGTAGCGTTTGATATATCAAATCAAGAAAAAGTAGAAGGAAAGCATGGACCTTGTGTAGGGAGCAAAAATTGAGTGTGGAGTTGTATGTTACACCAGCAGACAGAGAAGCATGACAGAGTTCAGTGATGAAAAGAAAGTTATGGAGGTTAAGCTAGTGGTGAAATGTAGGCATGTGTCAATTAATGCACTTAACAAAATTTGAAAACAAAGACAGTGATGAAACAAGAGGAAAAGAATAGAGTTTTGACAGAGTGTGCATTATGCCAATATTGTGTGTGATTCATAGATCGTTTTGTTCTTTGAAGATGTCATCCTGCGTATGATATCAGGTTAAGTATCGTTTTAGTCCTTAGACATAAAATCAGAACATGTTTGAATTTTGATATATTTTGATTTCCAAACTTTAAAAATAAATAAGTATAATTTTTAAAAGTAAATAAATCTAATTAAACTTTACAAAATCAACTTATTTGTACTATATATATTTATAGGTGAATTTGTATTTTAGGGTCTTTTTGAATTAAATTTTGTAAAAATAGGTTCGTGAAATTTTGTTCTAAAAACAGGTGAAATCGTTCTCCACCCTGTCGGATTCTATTTTTTTTTTTCAGAAAAGTGAAACTGTCACCATGGAAGCCGTTTTCTATGAAATGAAAAAGTGAAGTCGTCCTCGTAAATGACGACTTCACTTTTTTCTTTTCTTTTTTAGATTCTCAGTTCTAATTTATTATAATTAAATTATAAACTTCACTTTTCTTTTCTGTCAGTTATAATTTATTATAAAGATTTCTATCATCTCTCATCATTTCCGTAATCTACAATTTTTTAAAACACATCCCTTTCACCATTGTAAAGTGAAGTCGTTACTTGAGATGATGACTTCACTTTTTCACTTTTTTTCACTTCACATAAACCGGTTTTTGTGGTGATGACTTCACTTTTTTGAAAAAATAAAATAGAAACAGGTAGGGTGGAGGACGACTTCACCTATAATGTCGTCGTCCACCCTGACGACTTAACCCTGTTTTAAAAAAAAAATTCAACGAACCTATTTTTACAAATTCCCGTTCAGAAAGACCCTGGAATACAAAATTGCCATATTTATACAATGTAAAATTATTTTATTTCTTGTGGACGTAGAATATTTGGTTTGTGAGTTGAATCGAATAACCTAAAATGAGGAGTTGTAAGGGAAAATACGAGTGTATCCTAGTATTTTGCCAAAAGTGTGATCTTGAAATGGCATTGTAGAAGAAATGAAGTGTACTGCAGAATGGCATGTGCAAGGGCCAAGTTTTAATGTGGTGAGTGAGACATGTGAGAAGGTAGAGGTATAGATGGTGGGTATTGGCAGTGAGAGAAATGTTGAAATCAATGTGCACATGATTTGTAGGTTGATTAGTGGGAGTGTGGAATGATTGTGCTGGCATCAGTGAAACAATTGTTGGTGGTTTGTAGTTGTTCCAGCTGCAAAAGGTTGAGGTTGAGGGTGCTTCTTCTACTGTTTCTGGTTTGGGGTTAGGTTGGTGCAATACTACATTTGACAAGCCCGTGATGCAGATCAGAGGGAGTGGAACATGCTGATCCAGTCCACTTTTGGAATGCTGTAATGGGCTCGTTCGGACAAACCCCTACTTCAAAATTAAATGCTAATTTTCTCCTCATTTCTTCATCTTCAATTTCAAACATCATCATCAATATATTTGAAAATTAAATTAATTGAGATAAAAAACAAAAATCAGAAAAATATTAAACAAATGGCGTCGCCCGGACTTGAACCGGAGACCTTCAGTGTGTTAGACTGACGTGATAACCAACTACACCACGACACCTTAATGTTAAAGGCTTCACACTTTTAGGTCTAAATCATACAGTAAAACAATGTTTTTAAAACATCAGCTAAAATGAAAAATATTTATTATAACATTAAAATTTTATAAAAGAGCATTAACATTTTCTATTTGTTTTTAAATAAATAAAAAGTTAGTAAGGCACCGTAGGTATATGAACAAGTCTTACTTGTATTGTATTCTATACGTATTTGTAAATACACGTCAAATGTAAATAGAAATATAAGTAAAAAAAAATTAATCTACCTCTGAAACTTTTATTTATGTAAAACGTTAAGTATTCGTTTAATAAATAATATAATATCTTAGTGGTGATTAGTAAATATCTCATATTGTTTTATTTTATCAATTTCGTTCTTGTTATCTAAAATTTGTTCAAAAGAAAATATCAATTTAGAAAAATTATAATTTTTCTTATAAATATGTCCTCTCTAGACTAAATATGACCTATTTCTTCTTTGATGATTAAGTAGTAATTTGTTTAAAACTATCCGTAATAGGGATGAAAAAAAATATAATCTTGTAGTAAAATTTGTTAGAGATAATTCATATTTGTGAGTAATGACTACCACTTTTGTGTACGTGTATTCTAATATTCAAATCACGAATACTTTTTACTTACCATCTACTCATTTTTAGTAAAATTTATTTAAATGAAAACAAAAGTGATTAAAATAATGTTATTAGTGAGATAGATTTTAATCATTAAATAATTGTTTAGAATTTGATTTTATATATTTTTTATTTTTATTTTATGAATATAAGATTTAATTTAGTTTTAAAATGATTAATTTTTAAAATAATTATACTTTATGGTACAACTTCAAAATTAAATGCTATTTTGCATATGTTTGTTGCATCAGAAAATCCAACATGTATGAGAATTTGGATTTTTTTTTCTATTTTACTGTTGGTGATATATAT
>Ga0214543_1010284_pt1 | contig 13969 bp, 5 predicted proteins | sample CNSS2metaG_FD_160094 | JGI IMG/M metagenome (GOLD analysis project Ga0214543, IMG submission 160094) | Root nodule microbial communities from cowpea collected in UCLA plant growth center, Los Angeles, California, USA - CNSS2 | ecosystem: Host-associated > Plants > Roots > Nodule | place: USA...
CAAATAAAAATAACATATATATATATTTATATATATATATATATATATATATATATATATATATATATATATATATATATGGTTACTTAATTAATTATGAATATTTTAATAATTTAAATGATGACAGAGATATGGCGGGGATATGTACATCCCCATAACCATCCCCATACCTAATTGAAAAAGTCGGACATTTCCCGTACCCATACCCATACCCAGTCAATGCGGAGATTCTCCGTCAAAATGGGGACGGGTTCGAGCAATACCCACAAAGACGGGTTTATTTGCCATCTCTAGTCCTAATACTCGTTTCCATACCCATCATAATACTCATCCCCGCCATTATGGGATGACAATATGGTCCTGGCTCGTGGGGTCAGCCCGCATGCTACGAAAAAAACACGAGATGGGCCAGCGTAGTGAACCTGCAAGCTCGCAGTAGCCCAATCCACATAAGCCAAAAAAAAAAACTTGCACTTGTGTATATTAGTTACCTTTTTATGGACTCTTGCATTAACGTTTCAAATTTTTGTATAACTAAAAAAGACAAGTATTATATATTTTCTAATGTGCTAAAATTTAAAGAATACATTGTGTATGTCATAGTATGAATAAGAATATGATGAAAATGTTTAATTATCAATTTATCATCGAACTCTCCAACGTCTTTACTTAATTTTGTGAACTTCTTAACGTTTCTCAATTTTTAAACATTGAAATTTTTATCATAAGAATAAAAAATAAAAAAAAGTGGGTCAGCTCATGAGCCCGCAGCCAAGTGATGTGCGAGGCGGGCTAGTGATTGCAACCCGCATAAATTGTGCAAGACAGGACGGGCCAGCCCGCAATGGGTCGGGCCTAAACGGGCGGGGTCGGCCTGCATTGCCATCCCAAACGCCATATCTTCTCCCCATTTATATTATTAAAAAATATATAATATAATAAATAAATATATTTTAAATATATATATATATATATATATATATATATATATATATATATATATATATAATATATAAACACACATACACATTACACACTTTCTATTTTTTGTTTGTCATGAAATTCATTCGCATTTTTAAGATATTTTTTTATTTTATCACAACTTTTATGTAATTATGTTCAATTAATATATGTCAATTAAATATTTTTTATATCTTACATTTGAATATTTATACTCTTTTTTAATATTTTTATTTATTTTATATTTTCTTTTTCATATGAGAATATTTAACACTCTCAATTTAAGTGTTAAATAGCATAAATCATTCATTTAATATGTAATATAAAAAATTGATCTTCTTTATTCTATTATTATTATTTTTTGTTTCATTTGAAAAACTCTTTTGTTTCGTTAAAATAATTTTTGTTAGCTCTTAACCATCAACTAGGTTGATATTTGAAAAGTTTTCTTAAATCTTTAAGGGTTTTTTTATTATTTTATCATGTACTTAATTATACATTTATTTCTTTTGTGCGGGTTCGTTAATGGTTTTTCAAGTTGTTTTTAAGACCAACTTTTGATTTTTTTTTTAATATTTTTATCATATAGAATACTATTTTTATATTTTTATATAAATATATTTATTTTCTAACTCATTATCATACGCATAATTTTATCATTATAATTTCATTATAATTTTGTAAATAAATTTTATTTACTATAATATAATAATTTAATGTAATTGCGAATAACCTCTTTTATTACCTATATATTGAAGTTCAAAAGATGAAAGAGCTATGTTAAATTTTTATTATTATTATTAGTTTAATCTTTGTTCTTTGGGTGATTTTGAACAAGTGATATATTATAACTTTTATTAGCTATAGTTATAAAAAAAGAAGAAGATTTCAGTATAACTTACAAAAATTGAAGTAAATTGGCATTTACAGTATTTTTTTAATTTGAATATTTGTTTTCCTTTTATATTTTTAAAAAGGTTTTTTTAAATTTTATCAACTAGGTTTCATTATACCGTTTATAAATTTAATAAATGTTTTGGTTCTCATGAAATTTTATTTGGTATTCTAATTTGAAATGTATATTATTATAATTTCTTTATAAATATTTGATATTGAAGAAACAATCAGTATTTTCATATTGAATACTTGATAATATTATATTTCATTTACCATAATATTTAATTATTTTATGAAAATTAATTAATTGATATCGAAATAGTAAGATAACAGGTACCGATACGAGTATATACTTTGTATTCAGTGGAGATGGGATGAGACAAAATTTTGATACCCTTCGAGTTTGGGTATGGGGATGAGGATGGATTTTTTTCTCTAAGGATGGATATGGGATAGTGAAACTCGTCCTTGCCCCGCCCCGATGTCATCCCTAGTTCGACGTGAGTCCAACTCAACTCACCCAACAACAACCTTACTTAACTTAATCAAAGGTGGGTCCAACTCGACTCTGTCTAATGTGGCTAAATCAACTATGTCTTATGAGGGACTAGTTAGGCCTAAGCGACTCGATCCAACGTGACCTAATACTCAGCCTAATATGGATACAACTCTACTTGGTTTGACATAGCCTGACTCAACTATGTCCAAGGTGGGCTCAAATCGACTCAATTTAAGGTGATCCAAACATGACTTAGCATAAGGTAGACTTGACTCGACCGGGTCTAAGGTTCATCAACTTGACTCGGTCTAACCCGATTTGGCTAGAAGTGGACCTGACATGACTCGACAAGAGGTAGACCCAACTTAACTCGACCAAAGGTGGACCCAACATGACTTTACCAGAGGTGGGCCTACATGACTCGACTAGAGGTGGGCCTCACTCGACTTAGCATGAAGTGAAATTAACTCAACTCGGTCAGAGGTCGAGTTGAAGTGTTGAGCTCAATTCAACTTGGGTAGAGCTTGACATGATTTGGATAGAGGTGGACCCAACTTGACTCTGCCCAAGGTAGGCCTAACACAACTTGGTTGGAGATGGGTCAAACTCTACTCGGCTAAAGTTTGGGCCAACCTAATTCGACCCAATATGAGTTCAAATTGACTCAGCCCAAGGTGGAATGATTCAAATTTGACCCAAAATTAGGTCCAAATGAACTCAGTCTGAAGCGAGTCCAATCTAACTTGGTGTGAGGTGGGTCCGAGTTGACTTGGCCATAGGTGGACTTGACTATACACAAGTTATGACTTAATTTGACTTGACTTGGCCTAACACAAACTTGACTTGCCTTAACCTGAAGTCGGTTTGACTTAACTCGATTTGAAGTGTGTCTTACTCAATAAAGCACGAGGTAGACTCAACTTGACTTGGCCTACCGTGATCCCAATGTGGATGACTCAATTCAATGAATTTGTCCATACTTGGCCTAACGTGGACCTAAAATGACTGGGACCCAATTTGAATCCAACTTTACTTGAATTGACCTGATTTTGCACGAATAAGACTTACTAAACTAAGCTTGAGGTATATTTAATTCACCTCATCCTAAGACGCACTCATATAAAGTCAATGATATAAAGATAATTTTAAGTGTTTGACATTAATATTTTGGTTTCATTTATAAATTAACTTTTGAATTTTCTTTTATAAAATTCATAGGGTTAAATACGTGGGTAAATACTTGATTCAATATAATAATTATTACATATTTAAGTTTTTTACGATAAAAAAAATTGTTATCTTAATATTAAATTTTAATTTCATTTAAATTTTGTTAATAGTTGAAGTAATTGGACAATCTTTAGAGTTACCAAACATGTTCATTAAAAGAAAAATTAAGATTAATATACAACTAATTCTAAATAAAATTTACTGTGTTTATTTTTAATTTTATAAATAAAAAATACATGACACAAAATTAATTTCTTTTATAAACACAGATAATAATTACTTAATTATGTTGATATATTAATAATAAAATATCATCATATTTTATTATACTGAATGTTTATATTAAAAGGAGTAGATATTCTTTAAGATCTCATTATAAAGAAGAAATGGTAGGTGGCGTTTGGCATGAAAGGCGCGTGGGTGATATGGAAAAGAAAAACAAAATGGCAGAAATTGCGTGGACAGCATTGTCACGTGATTTCAACCGACGCAAGATTATCTCAGGATTTTGCATTTCCTTCTCAATAATGCAACGTGGACAACATCTCTATGATTAAATTATATCTATAAGTTTTTTTATACAAAATATATATTTAATCTTTAAATTTTATTATATTACAATATTACAGGTTAATTAATTAAATATATATACTTTGAATGTGATCAATCAGTTGTGTTTATTCATACATTTGATTTCATTTATATTAAAAAATTGTTTTTAAAATTTATCCCTTTCTAGAACAAATAGGAAACTAAATTAACTGTTGAGAATTTTATTCTTACTTCTTTTAGTGCAATGAGAATCTCAAAGGCTCAATTCTTTAAATACTGACAAGTGTTAACATATTTTACTTAAACTTTTATGAAAACATGAAGGATTTTTTTTTCTTTTTTATAAAATTACAAACAAAAAAAAAGTCATAGATTTATTTAAGAAAATAATAATTGGCAAGTCTTCGTATCTCAAGTGTTTCTTAAGATTATAATGGTTTTTACAATTGGCAAATAGGAAATGCATTTAAAATAATTATTACTAACAATTCATATTTATTCTTTTATGAAAAATGTTTCTAGAAATAAATAAAGATCACCAAGCTGTAATGTGCATTCTGCAAATAGAGATTTTCGCAATAATAAAATAAAAAATAATCTGAAATAATTATCAGTTTATTTTAGAAAACACTTAACCTTTTTTTAAGGATCAACCTTGGCCTTAACTTATTTTATATTTGACAACAAGCAAAGGAATCAATAAAGTAAAACCTTTCAGGAAATGGTAAAAAATGCTAATTTTATTTTATGTTTATCCAAAACAACTTTTGGGATTTTCTTTTAGTTCTTATTGACTTCAATTATTTTGCTAGAATAAACCGAGAATTTATTCTTATCAACAACAACACTAGGACCCAGTGTTATATCTTGGAAAATAAAAATATTGAAACGATAAATGGGTGAAATGATAGAAAACTAGCTCAAATTTGTTTAGCTCTTTTGTGTTAGACGATAAATAAACAGCAAAAATTTTGGCCCATAAAACCAAACCCTCAACTCTGTAACTAAACCACATGCAACAAGAAGGCCCATTGAAAGGCATAATTGGGCCTCGGAAAGACTGTTGCTTCCTGCACCCTGTCATATTTATTTTTTGGAACAACATAAACAATTCCAGAAAGCAATCAGCCCGTATTACGGAAAATTTTTTCCAAAAACTTTTTGATGGGGGTGGTGGAGATAGAAATTTTACGGGTGTACAAAAAGCAACAGCCCGTGAGCAATAGTCAAACCAAGCAAACTCATGAACAAGCAAAAGACCAATTTTACTTTTAGGTTAAAATACCTTTTTTGTCTCAATTTTCGTCAATTTTTTTTCAAATAAGTCCTAATTAATTTTGGTTTTGTGTTCAAATAGGTCCAAATTTTCGTCAATTTTGTTCAATTGGGTCTTCTTTTGCTAACACCGTTTAAATCATTAACGACCATGAACAGTAACTGCCACGTGTCATTTCGTGGTTTTTTTGAATTTTTTTTTTGAATTTTTTTTAAATGTCCACGTGTCAGTCCAGTAGCGTGTCACGTGTCAAAGTCAATGTTCTAAATTCAATTTGGTCCCTATATTTGTTATTTTTGTTCAATTAGGTCCTAACTTTTGTTAACATTAACCAATTTGGTCCCTCTTCAAATTAAAACCAAATTTAATTTTTATATTAAAATTCACATTTTTTATTAAATATTTTTATATAATATATTAAAATTCACATCATTATAACTTTGATATAAAAATTAAATTTGGTCACATCTTCGATAGGGACCAAATTGGTTAATGTTAACAAAAGTTAGGACCTAATTGAACAAAAATAACAAATATAGGGACCAAATTCAATTTAGAACGTTGACTTTGACATGTGGCACGCTACTGGACTGACACGTGGACATTTAAAAAAAATTCAAAAAAATCACGAAATGACACGTGGCACACTCTTGGGTTGACACGTGTACATATAAAAAAATATTAAAAAATTCAAAAAATTCAAAAAATTCAAAAAAAATTCAAAAAAAATTCAAAAAATTCAAAAAAACCATGAAGTGACACGTGATAGATTCATGACCGTTAATGATTTAAACGGTGTTAGCAAAAAATGACCTAATTGAACAAAATTGATGAAAATTTGGACTTATTTGAACACAATCAAAATTGGAACTTATTTGAAAAAACTTGACGAAAATTGAGACAAAAAATATTTTAACCTTATTTTTACCGGTATACTTATCTTTTGTTTATATTTTTTTAAATACAGCTTTCTTTTGGAAGTCACTTTATTTGAATTTGTTAAAATTTTAACGTAAGTTTTTTTAAAATATTTCAGGAAATAACTTTCAAAAGTGTGTCAAAATTTAACACATTCCAATAAACAATACTGTCAGGAAACCATTCTTAAGGAGAAAATAGTAAGTTTTTAATTTTCATTTTTTTCTTCAAATTTTGTTTTATGTTTCTTCAAGAATACATGAATGGTCTACATTTCAATTATATCTTTATTTTTCAAAATTTTAAAAAGAATTAAAATATTTTTTATCAACGGTAAATGAAATAAACTTTTTCACTTTACTTGAATATCCCCTATCTGTCATTTTAATATTCTCTTCATTTACCATATACCACATTAGATGAAAAAGCTAGTAAAGTAAAAAATTTTAAAACTATTTTATTATAATTAAAAAAAGTTTATATTCTTTAGAGGAATTTACATGTAATAAGAGTTATCTGAGAAGGATTAAAATGACTACATACAAACCATTTTATGGTAGATGTAAGACAACTTTATTTATGTCGGTATTGGATAAAGATGATTTCTTGATAGAATTTGAACTTTTACATCAAATGATAGAAGAATAAACAATAAATACAATATCATATGAAGGTTTCTTAAATTACGAATAAATCCTATCACTACAACATTACATTTAAGATTTAAACTACACTAAATTAGACCATGAATAACTAAAGTTTAAGCAACAATTTATTCACTATAGGTTGATTTTTCATTATTGCCTATTTAGTAAAGATAAACAATAATGATGAGATCAGACAACTCAAAAATAAAAAGCATAACACATTCCAGATGTGATAGGAATAAATATTTGATCAGTATCTATTTGAGAATTAAAAATTAAAATGAAAAATATATTTTGTTGTGTGTAACAGTCCAATTTGTAGCATTTTATCAGTACTAGGGATGTCAAAAATATCCGTACTCACGGGTATTCACGGATAAAACCTGCAATGGGTAGAAAACGAATATTAAAAATGGATACCCGTTACTCGCGGATACGGATATTTTTGACACTCGCATGTTAACGGGGCGGGTACGGGTATCATAGTATCCATACCCGTGAATACTCGTACCCGCTAAACTTTAATTCACAAAAATACCCTTATATATATATATATATATATTAGTAAAAACCTTTATGACTTAATTTTTTCTAAACTGCACATCTGGTCTTCTGTCTTCATTCTTCTACTGTCAAGTATTGGTACGTTGTCTTCTTCCATGTACACCCCTTGACATTCTTCTCTTTCCCTTCTTTGAAATTAGGTATATAAATAGTGATGTTTATGGTATGCTTGTTGTCAAATGATGGAATCAAAATAAGAATACTTGGCACGTGGTAGTTGAGGTTTATTATTTGATTATTTTTCATGAATCAATCGGAGAAAGTGGGCTTGTTGATCAAAACACTAATGAAAGAATTTTCATTGTGTTGAACGTCATTTTATATTTGTTTTTATAATTATTTGGACTTGTATGAACTTGAGTTTGTTTGAACTTTATTTAAAATTTATGACAGTGATGTATTTTATTTTATTTTATTTGAATTTATGATTAAATATTTATTTTTTAAATAATTTTGTAAATACCCGCAGTACCCGTGGATACCCGCGGATATGAAAAAAATAAACGGGTACCCGCATAACGGATACTCGATGGATATGGGTACGGGTACAAAGCTGATATTTATCCAGAGGGTAGGGTATGTGGGAGTTACTACCCGTACCCTACCCTCCCCGTTGACATCCCTAACCAATACTAATAAAAAAAAATTATATAATTATATCATGGCATGAGCACAACAAAATCATTAAAATGATGTACAGCCATTTCAATTCTAATAAAATTTAAAAAGTACTTCAAAAGAAAAGTAGTTGAAATAAAAAATTAACACATCATGATATGAGTTCTCTCTATTCAAAATTGGCTACTAGTCTTAGTTTCTCTTCCAAATCACTCCCACAACTACTCATTTGCCACACCTACATTATCATTTGCTCAATGACTCATGTATTGACTAGCATCCTAAGATTTTGCACCTGTCATTGTTCAGTTACCTTTATTTCATAAGAGCTATAACTATAACATGTTCGGACTTCTCTTGATCCATAAAGTATGACAAGGTCAACTCTATGCCTATCAAGTTTGACTTCTATCGACACTCTAGACAAGAATCTCCTTCAACTCTCACCTCTAACCCTTTTTCTCTATTTGATTTCAAGAACTAGTAGAGTTAGGATAATCCTATTTCAGACCTTATCGTCGATACATCTCATACAAACCATAAACCACAAACTAACATTATAGTTTTTCTCCTTGGGAATAACTAACTTCACAACTCTTCATACAATCATTTATCATCCATATAACCTAGAAATAAACTTAGAAATAATTTATTTTTGAACAATTATACTTTTGTACGCTTGTACATATGATATGTACACCTATATGCAAACAATTTCGTAATGCCTTCTAGTACCTGTCACTCTATTTTAATTTATGAATTGACATCAAGATTTGCATTTAAACTGTATCAGTAGGGGCTAATTTCTCAAATCTCAAACTCTTCAAACAATTTCTCACCAAATTAACTTAATGCAACCAATCAAACAACCACAGACAAAAAAAATCTTCAATTTTTACACATTTAATACAATTGACATCATCAACTGTAAACTATTTGTTTAAACAATTATGCAATGCCAAATCAAAGTAACTTCCCTTACCTCTATTTGAACCCTCGACCTTTTGCGTCCTACTTTCTTCCAATAGTTCTAAAGACATAAATAAAAGTTTTGAATTAATGATTTGAATACACCTTTGCATTTTTAGAGGATCAATAATTTTAAAAAGTTTGTTTCAGACACATGCAACACCCTTATAGTCACATGATAGTCAAACACAAATTATTTCAAGAAATAGAGTAAAATTAGAACTTACTCTATAGCTGAAATGAATCGATTGGAATGATTAGAATCATAGAAACGTATTCAAATCTTTAAGAAGATGAGAAACACAGTCAAAATTGTAGAGATATTTAAGAGGGTTACCAGATAACTATAAAGTTATAAACTTTTTGAAAAATGGAAGTAGTTCTACTAAAGATCTCTATTTATAGTTTTGTCTTTGTTTTTGATTGATGATAAAATCTGTATACCCATCTCATAAGACCCATTTTCTCTTCTAATTATTTTATTTTATATTATTATTATTATTATTATTATTATTATTATTATTATTTTAGGGTCTCACGTTGTAAACAATATATATGATCGGATAATATTTTAATAATAAATTTTTAACAAGAAATAAAGTCTATAAATAAAAGTTAGATTCTTATTTCTTATTTCATTTTAAAATCTGAAGTTTACAATAGATATTTTCTCTCTTTACATGCTATCTACCATAATTACAATCACCACTAACAATAAAAAGAAATACAAGTAAGCAAAATGAATATTAATATTTATAAATAAAAAAAATGACATTAATATTTATAAATAATTGAATTTTCATAATAAATTTAGCTAATGTATCTAACTCCTCCAAAGCAAATTATTTTATACTATTATTTTATTAGTATAAAGTATTGATTATTCGGTATGTTACAGATATATAAAATAATAAAGGACAATGAACTTTTACAAGTAATAATAAGAATAAAAGGTTCAAAACTAACGAAAAATAAAATTTCCATAATTTAAAATTAGTAATGATTATCTACCATCTTATTTTCATTAGTTATTATGTTGCTTCTGTGAAGTAAATGTATAGGTGTTTGGTTTGACTTATATTTCAAATATTTTTCTTTGAAAAAGTTAAAATAGTAAAACATAGGCTAATTAATTCAAACATGTCATTTTTATACACTTATCAAATCAATAATATTGCACAAATGCATCACGTACCCTTGTCAATATTTATTTATTTTCTTTTCTTTAATAATTGCATGGGTCAATCTATTAGAATATATATTCGTATCAGGGGGCAATCTTATTGTTTAATTTACAGCGAGCTCCAAACCTGAAATACAAGTAAACAAATCAAGCTATACATACGTGCAAGTATAAACATGAAAATATAACAAAGCAATGTCTTTTATTAATTAAGATTCATTTAAAAGGACAAAATTTTGTGAAGTTCACAACTTATTTTGCTATTATTTCCCTTAATTTTACAGTTTTTAATACTTTTTAATTAACAAAAAAGTTTGTTAAATTTTTATTACTATCCTTGCTTGTACAAAATTAAACAAAAGTTATTGAGAAAAATATTTATTTTCATAACGTAAAATTAACTTACACCCAAATTATTTTGACGAAGTATTCTCATATAAATTTTTCAAAATTAGATTTTGAATTTGACATAAATTAATTTTAAATTAGAAAAAAGAGAGTTAAACATAGTTTTAAAAAAATTGATCCAAATATGCATTGTAAACTTTGATGTAGATTGATATACACACCTAAATTATATCATTTAGTTGAAAAAGTCCCCACTGGCCTAAAATACTGATAGGTTAGGTTTGAAATGAATACTAATGCAAAAATGGTGAGGACACAATTTATCTTTTGTGATGTATGTAATGCCCAACCATATATAAGTAGTAAAGGATTGTTTATAAAGCATTGAAAGAGAAGAGTGGACAAAGGAACATGGAGCAACGACTTTGACCCACCACCCTCAAACTTATTATACTTATTACTATTTATTTTAGCAAGAGAATAAAATGTATCAAAACTATACTTTGACTCATATTTTTTGACTCCTATATTTTACTTTTTTAGGTGGTTTAGTGTGAGTCATTGATCTTTCAAAGAAAAAAACAGTGATACATTAATCAATGACCCACACTAAGTCACATTATGGATGAAGTAAAAGATGGGAGTCAAACAAATAAAAGTCATAGTATCATTATCCATTATAAATAAAGATATAATATTTTTAAGGAAGAAAAAAAAAATTTTTGGAAACAAATTTTTCTTGTTTTTTCCAATTCAAATCATGTGGGATTATCATAACTTAGCTAAATAGGTAACATGCCTTTTATATCTATGAAAAAACTGTGTCATATTAAGTAAAAATGAAAAAGTGACCACCATATATAAGGACAAAAGACATTTTGGATTAAAAGTGGTATTTATATGTGAATTGAACTCATGTTTCATTTCTATTATATTTTCCTAGTAATCCTCTCTTTATACACCATGAATTTATTAAGTTATAAGCAAAATTATGTTTGAAAGAATCAGTATTTGTTGAATTGAAGTTAAAAAAATAATAATTTATTCTTAAAAGTAAATTTAGAAGAATTGGTTTTACTTGGATGTCAAAGTAAAATTATTTTGAAATATAAATTTGTTTATTTCTTTTAGAAATTAGTAGGTACGAATTGCTTTTCGTGAAATATCCACAAAAGAGAATGTAATTACCGTTAAAACCCATAGAATAAGTGAAATTGTCCTATCATTTGTAGTCATAAATTCAAAACGTACAATTTTACGTTGAAAAAACTATTAAATTAATAGAAGTTCTTCCGTAAAACCTCTTACATTTTGAAACTGAATAAAGTTGTGTTACACGTTGTTATTAATGCCTACGTTATCTTTTCTTGTCAAACAACTTGGAATAAGAAAAGTAAATTCATTTCAAGGTTATATTGGTGTTTTATTATAACACACGCTATTTGATTATAACACATAATGACTAGTATTTAAAAAAATTGGTAAGACGAGTGATTAACTATATATGTAGTTCTTTTGACCAAGTTTTGGTGAATGTGATTGAAAACGAACACTTATGTGATGATGATAATTGATTGAAGCTGAAGTATGGACTCGCTAGGTAACAGTGAATTACGTTTGATATATATGAAGGATGTTCAAATAAGTCTTCAAATCACGTGCTCCAGACTCATAGATAAACAAAAACCGAAACCTTTGTGTCCAACTTTGAATTTTAAATAGGGTTAAATATGTTTTTTGTTTTAATAAAAATTTGAATTAGTGTATTTTTAAAATTTTGGTCCAATTTAGTTTCAAAGTTTAGGATTGTGTGAATTTAGTTCTTTTAATGAACTTTTGTTAAGTTTATTTAACGTTTTAAATGCATGATAATATTTTAGTTGTTTACACAATTTGATACATGTTAATTTTAATGTTATATAACAAATTATCATGAAACGTATTTGAAACATAAAGTAAATCTAACAAAATTTGGTTAAAAAGATTAAATTTACGCAATTCTAAAATTGAGAGACTAAATTTGATTAAAATTAAAAAAAAAAACTAATCTCAATTTTTACTAAAAGTTAAAAGACCAAAATATTAATCCTTTGAAATAATACAAACATAAATGATAACAATTGAGTTGACAATTACAAAGGTAAAACATAGACAATTGTAAAATCAAACTATGCAAAACTGACTTGTCCATGCACAATAGATAACAGATTCACACTTACTAATCATCTAAATTATTCTCAGATATAATTTCGTGGCAAATGTAGAATTTTGTTAAGAAAGGCAACCTACGTTCTTTGACACGAATAGAGATTAAAAACATGATGGGCATGTTGCATAGACTTTTCCACGAAGAATTTTAAGATAAATAAAACAAAAAACTTCACTTCTTCCTCAAATTTTATATATCGTTTTTTAATTTGTAAAAGTTCTTTAGCATAATAATATCTAAATTTTTATCTGTTTAATTTTAATTTATTAAAATGTCACTTTGGTTTTGAATGATTTAATATATGTAAACATTTTTATTGTTAAATAGTACGCATAACATTTTGAATTGTGGGCTTTTAAAATATCCTTTTATTTATTTAGAAATAGAAATCAGGGTGAATAAGAGCACTATTTGTTTGAGATGAAGAAAATCCTTGGTAAGTTGTAGCTTTTGTTACAAGCAATTAAGCTTAATAATCAGAGGTTCCATCCGGTCAGATCTGGCAACAGTGTTTTTAAGACCAGTTTTTGGTTAGCATGGTTGAGAAAATTCCCATAGGTACCATTCTTAACTCTTACGATTATTCAGAAACAAATTGTCCACTTGAGAAAATATTTCGAAAATGAGTGTGGAGCTCTGAAATGTCAGTTTTGTTATGTAAGAGTCTACCCAACACCTTTCTTCACTTGCAGATTTTGTGCCTTTGGGATGAATAGACTTGGAATTAGGGATGTCAAAAAAATCCGTATTTGTGGATATCCGCGGATAAAATTTGTAACAGATAGGAAATGAATATTAAAAATGGATACCCGCTACCCGTGGGTATGAGTATTTTTGATACCCGCATGTTAACGGGGCGGGTACGGGTATCATAGTATCCGTACCCGTAGATACCCGTACCCGCTAAACTTTAATTCAGAAAAATTATTACCCCACAAATGAGTCAAAACATTATGAGTCTTCATTATATTAGTAAAAATTTTAATTCAGAAAAATTATATAAAATATATATATATATATATATATATATATATATATATATATATATATATATATATTTATAAATATATAATATATTTTTTTTATATTTTTAAATATT
>Ga0214543_1010290_pt1 | contig 13958 bp, 12 predicted proteins | sample CNSS2metaG_FD_160094 | JGI IMG/M metagenome (GOLD analysis project Ga0214543, IMG submission 160094) | Root nodule microbial communities from cowpea collected in UCLA plant growth center, Los Angeles, California, USA - CNSS2 | ecosystem: Host-associated > Plants > Roots > Nodule | place: USA...
ATATCGATCAACACATAGATTTGTTAATTGATTACACAATTACATCAAATTTGCCATGAGAGATACAACATACAAACTTTCTTGATGCCAATAGACACGAATTTTATATTGGTTCACTCACAAGGAGTTACATCCAGTTAGTCAAGACAACCTGAACTTGACTTTCCATTATTTGAAGAGATTACAAGATCATTACAAATAATTTCTTGAAAAAGAAAATACAACCTTCTTGAATCACACGAGAAACAAACACAACAAGAACTTCTCTTGCACATATGGACTCACACTAGGAGCACCAAGATTGTGTGTGTGTGTGAGATAGCCAGGCGGCACTGCATTTTCAAATCCTATTATTCATGAAAGGACTAAAATCATTGAGATTGATTGTCTTTTTGTTTGGGAGAATGTCTTATACTAAGATAGCTTCTCCATAAAGGGTATGTTTGGATGTTTGGACAAGCTTCTCCATAAGGACTTCTAACCTAAAAATATGAAGAAAAAACTAATGGGTTTTTCCATAAACTAAAATTATTCCATTTACAAGTTAAAAATAAAAAATTTAGAGAAGTTATAAGAGATTGTGGTAGTAGGATAATCAGCTACGAACTTAAGATTATTGCATCTGAGATTGAATCCTTGCAATTAATTCCAGCACACTAATATATACTGACCATGTACTATTATAGACATATTGTCAACCTTAGTTTTATTCTCTAAATTCAAGTATAAGTTGAAAAGAGTAACTAAGTCCACATAGTAGGATAAGGATTTGGTGGTGGTGATTAAGAAATAACACAATCAAGGGAATGAGTGAGACGAATGATAGATAGTAAGTTAAATGGAGATAATACATGGAGGGAGACAGAAAAATATGAGAGAGTGAGTGAGCTCCATGCGAAACAAAGAAGATGAATGGACTAGCGAACTATGACGTGACAGATCACCCACTCACCGGAGGATTGTGACGCGACGGACGACGGCGGGATGACATATGAACTGTGGTAAAGTTGTAACAAGAGGTGGCGAAATGTGAAATAGAGGTATTTTCACCTTCTCTTTTGCTTTGTTCTTCGATTAGCGTATTGGATTTGTGAATTGGGCTTTTAGATCTCCTTTCTTCGATTTAGGTTTGGGGTTTTCATTTGGATTTAAACGAACGACAAATTTTGTTGTCCTTTCTTAAACTTGTGAGTCTGTTACGAGTCAACAGATTCTAGTCATAAACGAGTTTACAAATGAGTAAACTCGTGACCACTGCCCAAACTCGTAGACTCGTCCAGGTGTGCGAGTCAACCCCGCGGGTTTGATAACCATGGTTTTGACTATTGCATCAGATCCAGGTGGCTGACCAAGTAAAGCATAACAACTAACAATCTTATGATCGGGCTTGTGACAATGTTCACACTTGTGACGCCCTTTGCTCGACTTGCGAGAGCAATTACGCTCACCACATTGAGAAACTAAAGGAGAAGAATCATCATCAGCGAAAGCATGGGTAACAACAGAGGTAGAAGTCGTGGAAGCCATAGATGAAAAGGAAAGAAAAACCCTAAAAAAACAAAGTTCTCAAATCAAGCCAATAATCCCATATCCAAGTGAGTAGAGGATGGCGACTCAAACGCAGGTAGTCACTGCTAGAGAGGGTCTGACATGCACTGCCACACACGAATGAAACGCTCTCGCAGTCGCAAGGTTGAAGTGGCTTGTGAAAGCTCCGATCAAGGTGATTTTGGCAGCGTTGTGGTCGCTTATGCAAGACGATTTGAGTGGTGTGATGATCGATTTGAAAGGCGGCTCTAGTGGTGGTTGCGACGACGAATGACATCGGTTGTGGCAGTGATAGTGGTTGTTAGGGCGGCGAAAAGAAATTGTATATATAGAATTACTATAGAAGCTAGGCTTTAGATACTATGTTATTTAAATCTAACTCAACCTTACAAAATTGGCTTGTAAGGTGTGGTTTCACCCACTTATATACTATGACATCGCCTTATCTCTAATCCATGTGAGATCTCTAACACACTCCGTCATGTCGACATATATACATCTCGACTGTGGAACTAGACATTAATGGATGGTTCAATAGCGGTTCAATAGCGGATGACACAATAGGCCGAACAAACAACAATTCTTACTAGGATAAGCTTTAACCATGTTAAAATAGTGAAAACTAGGTATATGGTTAATTCCCCTTGTGTAGAAAATACACATAACATAGGGTGATATATTTATAGTGAAGAATAATGAAGAAAATATGGGCTAAGTCCATATACACTTAATATTGTAACTAAAATAAGATATTGTAACTAACAATATCTTAATGATATATAACACCGAATGTAACATTTTATTCCCTTTTCTTATTTAAGCACCTAACGTCCTTTATACCATATTTAGGGTAAGTGTGGACATGCTGTCATTAAGTAAACCCCTTTTGCAAAAGCAGCTATTCCATTTCTAATTGGCAAACTTGATCACTTTGGTGTGTGGCCGAGAATAAAGTGCTCCACAATGCCTTACTGTCATGTGTAAAGGTATGAATTTGCATTTTCTGTCTATGTTGCGCACTATGGAATTTACTTGGTTAGTAATTTTATGAAGCATTTAGCCACTTGGACAAAGTTCGAAATTGGGGGGTCTGTTCGTCATTCATAATTAAAGCCGATAGGATTTCTCAATCACGCTCCTGTTCTTCAATTCTCTTCTCTCCTGACACGTTATTCTATTGTACAAAAATGATATTTTTTTTGTCTAAATGATGTTAAGATGTCCTAGGCTGGCTAGGAACATTACCAAAATAAACCTAACAAGACTTGGAAAATTCTATTGATCTAGCTTTCGGGGTTGAAATAGGACCAGTTCATTTATAACTGCTAGGAACTTCATCAACTACAACGTCTGAACTTTTATTATTTTGCTGTCACTTGTATTTCAGTTCAGAGTGCTAGAATAATCTCTCAATATTACTAATAATAGTGTTTTGGCTGTTTTTCTAATGGGATGAAATACTGTCATATCCTTGGATGTTTTGCTGGTTCAGATATATGTTTTAATGTTAGGACCATTAAGTCAGTAAATCTAGCTATGTTTTGGCTGCTTCCATTTTTTCCCCATTAAGAACATGGCGTATTTCATTATCTATGAGTAAAATTTGTCATTTTGGGGCATATACTTACATTACATTGAGAACAACAACCTTCTTGACAGGATTCTGATTTCAAGACAACAATCTATCCTTTGAGATTAAGTTCAATGGCTTTGAATACGAGCTCTATGTCTGTAGTGGAGGAGAATACAAAATCCGTAGAACCACCATCTGCTCATGGGCATGGTGCAAAGCTGCAACTTAGTGATGGAAGCAGTTTATATGCAAAGTTGGTGGTAAACAGTAACAAAATTTTTCTTAACTGTGTTCTGGAGGACAATTACCAACCCCCTTATTATTGTTATAAGTTGATGTGTATTAATAAAGATTCTTGTTTTGAAGGTTGGCGCTGATGGTGGAAAATCACATGTTAGGGAATTAGCAGGAATCAAAACGACTGGATGGAATTACTCTCAGAATGCAATAATCTGCACAGTAGAGCATGCCTCCGAAAATGTATGTGCATGGCAACGTTTTCTACCCACCGGTCCAATTGCTCTTTTACCCATGGGTGATAAGTTTAGCAATATTGTTTGGACCATGAGCCCAGCAGAGTCAAACAGTCGCAAATCAACTACTGAGGAAGAATTTTTAAAGGATGTGAATTATGCTCTAGATTATGGTTATGGACCTCGTCCTACATCAGGCTTATTAGGAACTGGAGACATGTTCTCTTGGTTTAAAATGGATGCAACAATATCAACTAATGAATACTTTGAAATTCCTCCAAAAGTGATCAAGTTGGCATCTGAAAGGATGGTGTTCCCTTTGACTTTAAGGCATGCCAATTCCTATGCATCAAAACGTGTGGTTCTTATTGGAGATGCAGCCCACACTGTCCATCCTCTTGCTGGTCAAGGAGTTAATTTGGGTTTTGGAGATGCATTTTCTCTTTCAAGAATTATTGCAGAGGGGATTGCTTTGGGAACTGATATTGGAGAGGTATGTTATGTCATATGTGTGCATTGTGTGTTCCTGGGTCGTATGATTAATTGCTGGTTGGAATCCAAAAGGCTTCCTTCCTAGATTATCCCATTCATATATAGCTCTAGCAAATAACATCTTTATATGTACACATTAAATTTTATCAACTTAAATTTCTTCTTTCACAAAATTTTATCAACTAAATTAAAGTGTTAAAGTATTAGTAATTTCTACTGTCACCCCTTTTTACATCTATGAATGTCTAAACTATCTAAAATTTGGTATACAAGATTATTAAGATAATAATACACTATTCAACAATTATATTAGTAAAATGTAATATTTTGTACATACAAATTTGATATGGTTATTTCTTTGTTTATTCTGCTGCAGGTAAATTTATTAAAGAAGTATGAAACAGAGAGGAGATCAGCCAATATTATGATGATGGCGATCCTTGATGGCTTCCAAAAGGCCTATTCTGTTGACTTTGGACCTTTTAATATTCTGCGAGCTGCTGCTTTCCATGGGGCAAACTGTATATCACCACTCAAAAAAGGTATCATTTCCTATGCTTCAGGAGAGCACAAGTTGCCCATTTTCTTGTGAATACATAAATGTCAATAATTTTGGCCTACTTAGCAAACTAAGTTTTAGCCAATGGTTCAACACCCCTAAAGTTTTCTTTTCTGCTTAATTTCTTTTTTGTTTGGCTTAAGCTTGAAAAGTTACACTTGTAAAGTTGTTCTGTGCAACATTGGGTGAAAGATTAATCTTTTTTTCTTACTCTGCTTTTAATGCTGCAGTAAATATATACTGTTATTGGTGATTCCTGGATTCTTCTTCGGCTACAATGAGTATTTTAAACGGAAGTTTACACCATATCCTCTTATTTTTTGTGGTCAACATTTTAGGTGAGATGGCATTAGCCATTAAGAAATTGGTGGGGCTTACATGAACCGAAGTTAAAGGTGGAAATAGGTTTCAATCATTTCCTAAATTCAAGGCTTGAACTTGGTATATTTGCATAGAATTTTTTTCTAAAGGAGTAAACTTAGTTTGAAAACTTAATCAGAAAGTCTACTGTGATATAGTTTTAGGTTGACAAACGTATAACTCCAAACTATTACACCAAAATTTAGGCTCTATATAACCCTTTCTATTTTCTTTTACTTATAACCATTTGAAAGTTCAATTTTAAAATAAAAAGTTTAAAAACAAAGTGTAAGGTTGATTGTTTATTTTGAGTTTTAAAGGTCTTTTTTAAGCTATAAGTTTGGTTTAACAAAAGTATACGTATTTATAATTGTCTCTTTCAATAAGAGCATTTATAAAAATAACATGTATGCAAATATCAAAAGTACATATTTAATAACATGTATGCTTTTATAACTTTTACTTTTAAAAATATAAAAAGTCATTTTAATTCATATCAAACAGTTATAAAGATAATTTAAATAATTTATTATATATAACAACAATAATAATAATTATAGTAATTTAATAAAAAATTCCATATAATTTTTCAATACATTTTTACAAGGTAAAAATATTTTTTTAAACACAACTTATTACTTTAAGAAGTTAAAATATTTCATAAATGTCATTTAAATTTTAAAACTTAAAAAGAAGCTAAACATAATAAAAAATCTGAAACTGAAATTTAGGTTAGAGACTAGGTTTAATAATATTTAAAAATGTCAAAATTTTATTTAATAATATTGTTTTCAGTAACAATTGATTTCATGAAGCAAAAAGAGAGGTTAAATGATAGAGAAAAGTGAATAATACATCATATCATGTATCTTACTGATTAAATCTTGATAAAGATAAAGTAAATAGATTCTTGTAATAAAATAAAATTCCAACAAACTGCTGAGTTTGGGGATTTTTTTTTAGTTGTGAAAGAAAACACGTATTTCGGCCGCTGTTCTAACTTTGTTGTGCATTTCACACAACTTTGTCTCCAACTCTATCCATCCATTATTCGCTGCACCATCTACGATAACTTATTATTTTTAAAATACCACTTCATAGAATAAAAAGTGTTTTGGAATATCATTTTGCTTTTAATTTCTTTCAATATAAAATTGTACTTTTCCAAATTGTAATTAGATTTTTATAAATATTAAAGAAATCGTATATACAAATATGACTAAGTACCTTTATCAAATTATATAATTAAAATAATTATAACTACATATCCAAACACGCGAAGAGAGTTAACATATTATTTAAAACTTTATTTTATTAACTTTTACAATTTTGGTTGGGCAGGATTTTCCCAAAGTCTAATGGACCTAAGGGCTAGCCTATAGGGTGTTCAAGACCTCTAAGACAGTTAAACTCCTCTCACTCTTGTCTCTCCTGCAAAAGCAGTGCCTCACTTCTCTCTTTTGTTCTCTCACAGAACCTCTGTTAGGGTTTAGCCCTTAGCCCTATTCAAGCTAGCTCAAACCAGATTTTCTACTCCACATAAGTCAGTTCTAACTCATGCTCTTTCTCCATTCAGTTCATTCTTCATGGTTCCAACTAAGGTTTGTCTTAGTGAATTAGTTCCACTATTTTTCAGCTCTTAGAGCTACTCCTTAAGCTACGGTGCTTCACAGCTTGGGTGTCGAAACTCTTAGCTAACACTTTCCAACTAAGAGAAGTTAGGATTTTGCTAAATCTTCGATTTTTATGCTTGCTTTGATGATATTTCATGATTTTATGGATTGTATGTTGTTGTGAGCTTATGAAATGTCTTATTGCACGGTTTGGGTTGTGTTGTTGGACTGTTGCACGAGAGAACAATTGTGAGCACTGGTTTTCTTGCCCAAACAAGCGTGTCTCGCCTAAGCGAGATTAACAAAGGCTCGCCCAGACTCTTTTACGCGAGTTGTCGCTTAGGCGACCAACCCTGTTTTAAGCAAGTGGATGTCTCGCTCAGGAAAGGGGAGTCTCGCCTAGGCGAGAATGAGCAGAAGGCCATTGTTTCTGTTTGTCGAGCTCTCGTCAAGGCGAAAGGAGCTCGCCTGAGCGAGACCTTTCTGCCTAAGCGAGAAGCTGGGCGCGAATGCGGCTTGTTCTGTTGTTTCTCTGTTCTCAAATGTTGGCTATATGTTTGTATTGATCTTGCTTTTAAATTATGAATTGGGTGATTATGTATGAATGAGATAATCTATAGTCTGTGATGGATGAGTTTAACATGTTTTGGGTATGTTGCCTGTATGGATGGTTTCATGGATTGAGAATGATGAGTTGGTATGGATTTGACATGAGACCTCATGGTGGTGCCTTAGTTGGTCGGGACGTAATTTCATGATCCCTGTTAGTGGGAGTTCATGGTGGTGTCCCATCTATATAATTTAGTAAGGATTCAAGGTAAGGTTGCATCCTGACACTCTATAGAGTTAGTTAGTCCCACATAGAGCGTACTGACTCTAGTAGTGAGAGTAGTAGGAGGCATGAAACTTATTAAGGGCTAACCTTGTGTGTGTGGGATGAAACACTGTAACATTTAGCTCAAGGGAGAGCAGCTCGGTATATGTATCCGAATGAGTCGTGTCTGAGTCTCAGTGTATTATTTGAAGAGTCACAACATGTTTGGTTGACATATATTCCTTGGGCTGTGAAATAGCATGTAACTGTATGATAAACTGTTTTCGCTCTAGCTTACCCTTTTGCTTGTTTGGTTGTTGTGTGTGTGGTCTTTCTCTTTTTGCGATGATCATCAATTTATTGATGTGAGCATATGCGAGAGGTACCCGAGGTTGACAGGGAAGCGATGATTCCGCTGCTTAGCTCCTTTGGGATGGTCTCCATTTCTCCGAGTTTTATATAGGGCCATGACCCATGTATTACCTTGTTTTTGAATATAAAGTGTTTACTGTCAATTCTTGCACTTGGTTTTGTATTGGCATCTTGGTGTGCCTTGGTTTCCCTTGAGTATTTTTGGGATAATTATGTGGAGGAACGTCATACTCCGAATCTTCGCTCATCATATTATATTGTGTGACGTTTTCATTTAATTGAGTTTAATTATTAAATGAGGCATTACAATAACTAGGTTCCTTAATATGTGATGTCATTTACTAATATGGGATACATTTTTAAGAAATATTATGTTAGAACTAAGATTAATATACAAAAATTTGTGGGTATCAAATATTTAAAATACATTAAAATTAAGCTAAATTATTTTTATTTATATATTAATGTATAAATATGCAAAAAATTTATTTCATCAAGTTTACAATGTTTTTAAGTACATAAATGCAAAGTTCATGTACCATAACATTTTTTTTTATCACCGAAGCACCATAACAATTATAACTTTAAATTGGCTATCCAAACCAAAAACCTTGTTTAAAACTAATGAAGAAAAATTACAACTAATTCAATTCAAACGCCTCAAAATGTCAACAATTCATGTATTAACAACACTCTATAACTCAATCAATTATAAAAAATATTATATACTATTAGTTGTCGACAAAAAATATTCCTAAAGATAACTTTAAATTTTGACACTTTGAAACATATTTTTCAAAATTTCCTTTAATTAAAAGCTTATTTATTTATCTCTGAGTCAATAAAGCAGTGTAAAGAGGTCAACCCCACAAAGTCTGAAGTGAAATTCCAGCACTATCCCTAAAACCCCGCCACCAATCACGCCAAAAATCGAAAATAAAATCCCAAAAAAGCAAAACCCATTTCACTACATTACTAGCTTCACGTTCTTCTCCTTTTATCTTCCCTTCAGACACGCCAACTACGTGACACCCACTCACCCCTCCTTTCACCACATAACAACCCTCACTCATTCCCTTCCTCGCTCATGGCGGAGAACGGCGACGGCGCCGAGGAGTACCTCTTCAAGGTGGTGCTAATTGGGGACTCCGCGGTCGGCAAGTCCAACCTACTGTCGCGGTTCGCGCGGAACGAGTTCGACAGCAACTCCAAGGCCACGATTGGAGTGGAGTTCCAGACGCAGGTGGTTGAGATCGACGGCAAGGAGGTCAAGGCGCAGATCTGGGACACTGCAGGCCAGGAGCGCTTCCGAGCTGTCACTTCTGCTTACTACAGAGGCGCCGTTGGAGCGCTTGTCGTCTACGATATCAGCAGGAGAGGCACCTTTGACAGCATCAAGCGCTGGCTCGAAGAGCTCACTAGTGAGTGCTTGTTGCTTCCTTTGGAATTTGAATTTGGAAATGCTGGATGTGGTCTGTGTTTATGCTTTTTTTTCTTCTCCTAAATTATTCTCTAAACACTGTGATTATATTAGTGACATATGAGTGACGTTCAAGTAATAGAAATTATGCTGCATGATCCTCCGAGTTTAAAATATACGGACATTATTCATTCCATTGTATTATCCCTATTTTCAGCATCTTTAAGCGTTTATACCGAGTTTAACAAAATTACATGTGATTTTTGGTTACTCAATATTTGAGAGAGTTACTTGGTATGTGTTTTATTTTTTGTAGAAGTCGCAGTCATCTCAATCTGTTGACTTTCTTCTGTCATCTTCAAGAGTATGAAGCATTGTTAGAATGATAATTCAAACACAGCCTTTAGTTGATATCTTCAACATTTCATATTATCTCATAAGTGATTTGTTGATAAAATTTTTAATTGCGGAGAAAATTGGTTGGTTTACTAAAATTTAAGTGAGATGGATGGAGCACTGGATATGTTTTTTGGATAATATTTAAAATGAGTATTTTGTAAGAATAAAAAAATGATAACTTATGTTGTTTCATTGTTTTTCCAAATGGTTAACATCTTTGATTCTTTTCATTGTAAAACTCCCAAACTTTATCCCATTCATTTCATTCCATTATAATTCAATGTATTAAAATTTTCTATCACTAATTTAAACAGCCTCAGCAATACTCATATAGTTTTATAACTTTAGAACTATTTAGGATAAAGTAGTTTTTGAGAGATCATGTTGGGGGTTTGTTAGTTTTTTAAATTTTAGTTAACTATAATTGATTTCGAAAAAATATACAGGATGGGTCTAGGTAGTTTCTGTATATGGAAATTACTTTTAACGTCCCTCAAAGTGTGAAGATTCTGTTATGTCCTAATTTGACCGAAAAATGCATATTTGGGGACTGATTTCACGGTTAATTTCAATATTTGAGAACTACTATTATAATTTTTGTGCATTGGGGACTGATATGAACAATGCTATGTAAGATAAGTGTTGGAATATATTAAAATTTATTAAGAATGATAACATTACGAGTTTGACATAGTAAATAAGGACTGAGTTTCAGAGAGTCGCACATTTATTTATTTTAATAAATTTCTAATTGTACAAAGTGTTTCTGAAAAAATGTAGTAAAAAATATGTTGGCGTGTCTTTTTTTTGGTTTTTATGTAGTATTCGATTATGCATGTGATGATTAAAAGCTGCTAGGCATCATGTCTTTTGTTGGAGTTCTGACTTTATTTTAAAGATGATGAATCTGATTCTATGCAGTTGAAATTTCAACTGCACAAATCTTCATCTTTCAAAATATACTTTACTGATCAAATTATAAAGCTAAAAGGCTAGTTTATAAATTTTAAACGGAAAAAATTGGAACTGCATAACCCTACATTTATATCACAACTGCAGAGGTTCGTATTCCGTGAAGATGAAATGCTACCCTTGCATATTATTTACTCTACTGTATAAATTACTAAAATAAACAGCTATTTTCGTGATCTAATGTTTATTTCTGACACTTTTCGGCGATATTTTGCACTTTGTCAAATTGTAAGAACAAGCCTATCTCATAATATCATATAGATATATTATAGAGAAATATGAAATATCAGAGCATCAACTTAGTATATTATTTTGTTTTGTAACTGTTTAATTTCGCTGTAGTATGGAGTCTGATAAGAGTTCACCCTCCAAATATCAGATTGTCATCAGCTTAATTCTCAAAAATGTAGTCATTAAGTTTGTCCCCTCAATTATGCAAACAAAAAGTGTCAGAAAGTTGGCCCTTTGTCTAGGAGAAAACGAATGTAATTAAACCATTATTAAGAGACTAATTTGCTGATACTTTGCATAATTGATGACATTTATCAGTAAAGCCTTAAAACTGAAGATAAAATTCTTAGAGTGCCAAAATGATAGCGCTCGTATTTTTGGAAGGCAAAAGCGTGCCTTTTTTATTGCATATATCAGGTCTGCTGGTCCTTTTTGAGTTAGTCAAAAGCATATGGAAAGTATGTACTTTTAGAACTTGCATTGTGATCTTTGCTATATACTATCGTCCATCAGCTAAATGCCTTGAAGCACTTGAATTCTTAGGCTTCATTTTTTGATGAAATTTCGTAACGGAGAGTTTGATTCTTTCTTAAATTAACGTGCAGCTCAAAATGACAGCACAGTAGCAAGAATGTTGGTGGGAAATAAATGCGACTTGGAGAATATTAGAGAGGTGAGCACAGAAGAGGGCAAAAACCTTGCAGAAGAAGAGGGCCTGTTCTTTATGGAGACATCTGCACTGGATTCTACGAATGTCCAAACAGCCTTCGAGATTGTTATCCGTGAAATTTACAACAATATCAGCCGTAAAACATTGAACTCTGATTCTTACAAGGCTGAGTTGTCTGTGAATCGAGTAAGCTTGGTTAATGGTGCAGGATCAAAGCAAGGTCTTTCTTGTTGTTCTCGATGAGCTTTTACCTTAATTCGGATTCGGTGCTTCTTTGGATCTTGCCAGAGTAGATTCTTGTTCTTTACCCTTCCCATGTTGTGATGCCTGCCATATTTTTGTTTTCAACCTGCAAATTGTAAGTGTTTGGTACCTTGTCTCACAAGAAAAAAATAATGAGATTTACACTCTTACATGAATGATCTTTAAATATATTTTGTATTTGTTAAGAACTATAGGATATAATCAAATTGCTTTGTGCCCTTAAAACTATCATTTTTTATACAAACCTCTCTATTCTCCCTTTCAATTTTTACCACTAAGTCAACTTTATACCACTTGTCCTTAAAACATGTAATTACTTTTTTGTTGTACTTTTTTGTCTTTGTTATGTTGGTTGAAGTCAATTCTTACTCTTTTTGACCAGGTAACACTTTTAACCAATCATCCATGGTTGTTGTAGCTCGTTCTTTTATTTTTTTAGGTATAATTATTGATTTAGTATCCAATTTTTTGGTTAAGTTCAATTTAGTTTCCATGTTTTGGTTTGTTCAATTTAGTACCCCAATTATTTAAAAGGATTCAATTTGATCCTCCCTGTTAGGTTGGAGTTAACATCGTGTCCGTATAGGACATGTGTCAAGCCATGACATTTTAAATTTTTTTAATTTAAAAAAAAATTAAAAAACTGTCACGTGTCAATTTACCATCGTGTCAATTTACATGTTAAAATAATTATTTTGAATTTATACATCAAATCACTACACCTAAATATTTAAATTATTTTATTTTTTACAACTGTAAAAAATTTCAGGTGTAAAAAATTACAAAGGTAAAAATTGTAAAAAATAAAATAATTTAAGTATTTAGGTGAAATGATTTGATGTATATATATTAAAAAAAGTTATTGTAACATGTGTATATAAGTTGTAATTAAGCTTATTTAATAATTTGGTCTCAATTTGGAGAGGACCAAATTTGATCATTTTAAAGAATTGTGATACTAAATTGAACCAAAAATTTAAATAGAGGACTAAATTGAAAACAACTATTACCACTGCCACGTGTCATGATTGTAAGCTGCCACATGGCACGAAGGTTAACTGACACATGGTAGTTTATAAATTTTTACAAAAAATTAAAAACTTAAAAAAGTTTAAAAAGAATTTAAAAAAATTTATAAATTTCACGGCTTGACACATGTCTTGTACGGACACGATGTTAACTTCAACTTAACGAAGATGACCAAATTGAATCTTTTTAGATAATTGGGTTACTAAATTGAACAAATAAAAAATATGGGGATCAAATTGAATTTAACCAAAAAATTGGGGTACCAAATCAATAATTATACCTTTTTTTAGTAGTGTTCACTATTTATAGTTTAAATAATTCATATTTATATATAAAAATTGCTGAAAATTTTAGAATGAATGAAAGGGATTGGTGTTTTAAAGTTTGAAAAGTTTCATCTTTTTGCAACAATTTTTTATTTTTGTACTATTTTTTTAATAATTACAATTTAAATAATTCATACTTTATATATAAAAATTGCTTAAACTTTTACAAAAAATGCGTTGGTCAATACTAAAAGCTTATGGAAGTTATGAAATTTGAAAAATTCCTTCTTTTGGTAGCACTTTTTTTACCACTTTTTGTTATTTACAATTTTAATATCTTATATTTTATATAAAAAACTTGTTCAAAATTCCAAAAGAAACTTGTTGGCCAATACTTACCGGGGATTGGTGTTTTGAAATTTGAAAAATTCTATCTTTTTAACACTTTTTTTTTTATTTTTTTTACTATTTTTAACTATTTATAGTTTCAATAATTCATATTTTATATATAAATATCGTTCAAAATATCGAAAGAAACACATTGACTAATACTCAAATGAGATTAATGTTCTTAAATTTGAAAATTTTCATCTTTTGGTAACACTTTTTTGTTGTTTTACTATTTTTAGTTTAAATAATTCATGTTTTATATATAAAAATTGCTCAAAATTTGATGAAGGATTGACCCCAACCAAGGATGGAGGCACATGCTTAAGAAGACTAAGCATGTTTAGAAAGGAAGTTCACTAATCCTTCATCCCTTTCATTTGTGTTTATTATTTTTTATTCCCTAAGTTGACTTAGTTGAATCAACTTTAGTTGACTTGTTGACCTTTGACTAGGTTTGACTTGTTGACTATAGTTGACTTGACTTAAGCCAACATGCTAATCTATGTTTATTTG
>Ga0214543_1010292_pt1 | contig 13956 bp, 7 predicted proteins | sample CNSS2metaG_FD_160094 | JGI IMG/M metagenome (GOLD analysis project Ga0214543, IMG submission 160094) | Root nodule microbial communities from cowpea collected in UCLA plant growth center, Los Angeles, California, USA - CNSS2 | ecosystem: Host-associated > Plants > Roots > Nodule | place: USA...
AAAAAAAAAAAAAAATATATATAAAAAATATATATATATATATATATATATATATATATATATATATATATATATATATACACACACACACACACAAAAGGGTCATGAGATAAAAAGATAGTGGTAAATATTAAACGTATTTCATTACCAAGTGAGACCTGAGAAAATTACTTTTTTTTTTCTTTTTTAAGAATGGAATGAGATGATATAAAAAATGAGGACAGAGATAATAAATTTTTTCTTAACTTTTTTTGTTTCTTCGTAACATAACAAAATGAAAGTAAAGATGAGAGATAAATACAATATGTGAAAAACTAAAAAGACAATTAAAATAAAAAATAAAAATTATCTTAATAATTTATTTTCTTTATTATATTTGATTTTATATTTTACAATTTATTAACATTAAATGCTATACTCTATAATAGAAATAAAAAATACCTAATTTTATTTTTATTAACTTTTCAATATACTATTATATAATTTAAAAAGATATATATTTAAAAAAATTTAAAAATAATTAATTAACAAATTTTAAACATATATAATTTTAAAAAAATTAAAAATTAAAAGAATGAAAAAGTTTGGGTGGGTCGTGGCCCCTCCCTACCTCAACTATGCTCCGCCACTAGATATGTGATATATGTATATTGAAAATCATACAAAAAATCTCCGAAATATGATAACTATATGATTATTATTATCTAAATACAAATTAAAATCATATGTATTTAACATTGTCAAAATAAAAAAATTATAAATTTTGTTATCTTAATCGTACTACTGTTTTATAGATTAGATACTTTGTTAAAAAGTATTGATAAAGTATCTTAAGGTATCTGATACGAAAACATGTCCAACACGGATACATGTCTTAAATTGAGGTATCAATGCATCATAGGTTTTAAACTAAAGGGTATAAAAGGGGTGTATGAAATTAAAGAGTGGGCAAGTAACAATGTCTTAAAATACACAAAGTTCAAATATGTCAACTACTGCAAGGTTCATGCCTCCCCTAACTAATGTGAATTCAAGTACTGAAGAGAAAAATGTAGGGTTGTAGTAAGTGAAACAGTTGATCAAAATGCATCATCGATGCTTACTAGATGTAGTCTTGTTACTACTTATGTTAGGCCACAAGTGAGTACGAGATCAGAACATATGCCTTTTGGAGGAAGTTTTAGTGCAGTGTCATGACCAGAAAAACCATAAAATTTACCTTGTCTAAGAGTTGTGGGATAGTTGTAAGAGTGTCATGACCAGAAAGACCATAACAAACTAACCTTTACAAAAATATTATATTCCCCATTTATAAGAGTTATTAATTGTTGGAATCAAACTGAATTCTTAAACTACAATTCGAATGACTTCTAAGAACAAATTGTATATGCAATTTCAAAGAAACCAAGAAGAATAAAGAACAAGTTTATACTAGTTCACTCAGCTACATCTAGTCTACTTTGCAACTTGAGCAAAGTGTTCCACTCATTCAAAATATTACAATGTTTCTTACCAAACAAAGAAACTATTACAAACATATTTCTTGAACCCTATAAAAGGACTACCCAAATATGCAAAACCCTATTGCATACACTAAGAACCTTTCCAAAATTATCAAGAACTAAATGATTTATTGCAATTTACATGGAAGAATTAGAAGAATCAGTGAAGCTTAGGTCACTTGACATTGTTTCGTCTGGATATAAAGTAGGCTTTGGAGGTATTTTCAGGTTTTCAATGTCTCCTTCAAGCATTTCAACTACTTCACTCATCGTGGGACGATCATTTGGTTTCAGCTGTATGCACCAAAGAGCAACTATAATCATTTTCTTTACTTCTTCCTTTTCTTCCTCTTTGACGTCTTCAATATCTATATCTTTTTCTTTTCCAATATATCTATAAATCCAAAAGGGAAAATATAGTTGACTTGAATGTTCTGCATGAGAATTTAGGTTTTTCCTTTTGTTTGTCATCTCCATCAGAAGCATTCCAAAACTATAAACATCAGCCTTGTGAGATATTTTTCCAATGTTATTATAAAATAATTCTGGAGCCATATACCCAATGGTTCCTCTTACTCCTGTCATTGTGACAATGCTCTTATCTACTGGATATAATTTTGCCAATCCAAAATCAGAGACCTTGGGGGTGAGCTTTCCATCCACTAAGATGTTGTGGGGTTTAATATCAAAATGCAGAATTTTCATCTCACACCCATGGTGAAGATAAGCAATCCCTTGAGCTATTCCAATTGAAATATTATATATTTCATCATAGCTTAAATGTATATTTCCATCTTTGGAAAAAATAATTTTATCCAAAGATCCATTTGACATAAATTCGTAAACAAGAGCACGTTTTGATCCTTCAACACAAAATCCAACTAATTTTACAATATTTTGATGATATATTTTTCCGATAGTTGCAACTTCATTAAAAAAATCTTGTCCAATACCTTTTGATTTATCTAACATTTTTATTGCTACATAAGATCTACTAGACAACTTTCCCTTAAACACGGAACCATATCCTCCTTCACCCAATTTATCTTTGAAACCTCCCGTCATTTTCTTGATTTCCTTGTATGAATATCTAATAGGCATCAAATTGGCATGTTCCAAGTAATTTTCGATGTTTTCGTACATCGATAAATGCCGCCTTTTCCATTTGTATATCAACAGTGCGAAAAATGAAATCACCCCAAACAAAAGTTTGCATGCCAAGAAGGATGGTAAAACATAGTGTCCAATAATTAAACCTAATTTATAGTTGCCGTCACCATCAAATTCTTTTTGTCCTTTTATTGTTTCAACCAGACCTGTAAGTTAATATCATAAAAATAACCATGTTTGAATAACTAATGAGTAAGAAAACGAAATGAAAGTGCAATGAATTGTTAATATTTGGAACGAAGTAAAGTGGTAGAGACTGTGATATAATCAAAAGTAAATAATAATGCCAATTCATTTTAACATTTTTTCTAGTAAAACTTTTTGCATGGTTACTATATAGAAGTAGAGCAACTCACCTATCCAGGCAGTATAAATAGTATCTGCAAAAAAAAAATTAGTTGAGTGAATACACAGTGTGATAAATAATTGTTTGATTGATTATAATGTTAAAATGAGATGCAATGAATAAGATATCACTTTATTAAAATAAAACACAAGAATTAGATTCCTAAATTGATACTATGTATAAATTTAGTATCTCACATTATAGGACCAAATTGATTAACGATTGTAAAAAATAAAAGCTAAACTTAATTATTTTCGGTTATAGAAAGGGTCAAAATAATGTTATGCAAAATTTAAGGATAGATTTGATATTTTAATAACATATATCTTGTTAATGATATATATTATGCTACGGAATCATTGTTTAAAATTGATATGTATACCAGCGAACGGTTATGTTCCAAGAATTTACACATCTACACATACCTATACATGTATTTAACGACTTATAACTTTAATAGAAAAATTATAGATATACTAAAACTCATTTTACGACTAATTAATGTAATTGTATACTCATCAGTGTGATGTCCTAAAACTCGTTATACTCATCGGTATAATTGGCCATTAACATGTGTGCATTGAGTATATCACATGATCAATAATGAATTAGAAATTACATATAGTTTTTTCATTGTGCGTAATTCTATCTGATAGTTATCGAAAAAAAAAATAGAATATGAAAGTTGTGAAGCATAAAAATTGGTTCTTGTTAGCAAAGGTAATTGGTTCTTGTTAGCAAAGGTAATGAACTCGAAGTTATATATAATTTTTTACAGCGCATAATTGAATATGATAATTATCCAACAAAAAGAAAAAAAAAAACATGATAGTTGAGAAGAATAAAATTTATTGATGCTATTATGTATGTAAATGAAGCAAAGGTAAACAAACTAAGATGATAAAAATCTTACCTTTTGCATATAATAGAAGCTGGTACCATATTGGCCTGCCATCTGAAAGTGAAACAAAATATATATCATTTTCTGACTTCCTTTGATCACAAAACAATTAAAAGAGATAAGTTTTATTCAATTCAAATCAATAATTAAGGAAAAACATCACTTTAATTAAACGTAAAAGAATCTTACGAAGTTAAATGTCTATAAAAATGATTATCTACAGAACATAAGGAACAAAATTTAATTATATGTACGTTGAATATATTTCAAATGATAATTACATAATAAAGGGTTTTAGGAAACATTTAAAGAAAAACTATTATTGTACATCTTCTGTACACCTATATTACATTTTTAAGAATTAGTTAAATTAATTAAGAAACATCACATTTTAATTTTTTTTTTTTTGTTAAGATCACAGCATTTTAGTTAAATTACTAGAATTGAGTTGAATTTCGAAAAATGGTCACAAGAAATTCATAATAGAATTTATATATTTACTTCCTTACCACATATACTCAAAATTGACAGGAACCTGTGGCAGTTGGAGCAATCAACCCTCCCGGAAGTGTCCAATATGCAGGAGCTACCCATTGAATTTACGCAAATGTCCTGGCAGGCGCGATTCATCCACGAAATCTCAAACCCATAGGCTAGTGCCTTGTGCATCTCACTGTACGAATATTGAGGTGTGTGCAAACCCCACCAAGATGTGGGAGTAACCAGTGCTACATTACAACCAACTTCTAAGTCCTCTGATATTAGGTCCCCAGCGATAGCATATGTATAACCTTTGGATTGCCAATTCACGCACGAAGCAGTATCTACATACTTACCATTGTCACTCACTGAATGGTTACAATTCATGAAAACTACATGTTCGTAAACCGGATTTGAACGAACCACGTTCCACCTTCTATTATTAAAATAGATAGGTTGATCAGATACTCGTCGCTGACCACTTTGGTATGCATCCTTATCCATGTTGATGTAATCATAGGTATCACTGAAATTGGATCGAGACAAGAAATAGCGAGGGATGGAGGAGCAATTTGATTGCCGAACGCCCGGATCAACCACTCGGATTGTGAAATTATTGTAGTTGATGGCCTGCACATGGTATTTTCCGGAGTACAAAGATAAAACGGTAACGTTATTTTCACAGGTGAGCTCATACCTGTTGTCGCCGCAGTGATCTGGGTCACCGTTTAATCGGAATGGATGCGTTATGTTCGTGATTTTGCCACAGGAAGAAGGGGCACACGCATGATCAAAGTGCTTAGTAGCACAAATTTGCTGAAGTCGAAACAGCAGAATCACCAACAACGCACTCTCTCTCCACATACCGTTTCTCGTCGAATCTCAATGATGAAGGCAGAGATCGCCCTACTGAATTTTGTTTGGTGTAACTGTATAAGCAAGGAGGTTACGTATGTATCTTTTTCTTTTATCGAATTAGGGTAATGTTACTAAACAATGGATGAACAATCCAAGAAATATGAACACGTTTTAGAAATAAGAGAAAGTTGTTCGAAATTCTAAATTGATTAAAAAAGATCAAATGTTATATTATATAGAATAGTCCACACAGCATTTTATAAATTAGTTTTTAATATTGATTTATACTTAAAATTTCTTTTCTTAACCTATATGAAAGTCTTTCTTATAAAAAATTGATTTATTGAATTTATTATTCATCCTGTTATCAGTTATCATGCTATCAGCTATCCCTGTCAGACTCCACAAAATATCAAGGTTCGTGGAAATTACCAATATACGTGTGTTGAATAGTCACGACGAGTGGCCTTGCATTCCAAAAGGTTTGCATTTAAGATGGAAGACTTGGACTAGGGGACTACGTTTTCTTTGGAAAATTCTGCACTAACACTTAAAACACAGGCGAAGACTTTGACGAGAAACCGCGTTTTTTGGATCCTTTGTTTCGAACGGGATTCCTAGTCATTTAATCATTATCCAAATATAAAATAGTGTAAGGATAAATTTTGGTTGTCTCTCGTTTTCCCTATCTTGCCAAAAGAGAACAAGCACCTGCAATTCTGGGATGGCGGAGTCTAGTGTGCTACCTCTCCAAGGTGATTCCTTATTGATAACACTACTGTTAATGTTCTTGCTTATCGTAAGTAGCAGCAGTCAAAACTGTGGGTTTCAACAACCGCCTATTAGATTTCCCTTCCAACTCGTTCACGGGATGAAAAATGCATGTAACTCTCCTGGTTTGTGTGTATATTGTAGTGAAAATAATGAGACCATGCTTGTTCACCCTACACTGAAACTCCGTGTGACATACATAAACTACCAATCTCAGATTATTTACTTGGAAGATCCAGAAAATTGCCTTCCGCAGAAATTTCTAAACCTCAACAATTTTACTATTCCGCCTTACGAATTTGATTCATCCGATGGACGACTAACATACTACTTGAATTTCTTCGATTGTTCTTCACTTGGGCTTCCACACCTCAGAAACAGGGACCAGATATCCACTAGTTCGCAAGACATGATTCGTTGTCCGACTTACGTTTCTAACTCTTACGAAAGCGTCCTTGAATTGGACCTAACATCTTGTTCCAAGATGTCCAACATCTTTTCGCAGGTATCGGCATCTGTCCTGCGGGTGAATCAGTTGAATTTGAAATGGTCTAAACCAAATTGTGGTGAGTGCGAAGCAAAAGGCAAAAGATGTCAATGGAAGAACAACAGCACAACGGAAATCGAATGTGTATCCAGTCCCAAACGAAGAATTCACATTTCCAAACAGTCTATTTTCATTGCTACAGGTGAGACCAGACTCTGTCATATTATACTTGACCTAGTTTCTAATTTTCTTTCTCTCTCTCTGTTTAATCCAGTCTCCCTATGGTATTGTAGGTTCTATTGTTTTGGGGCTGGTGGTTATTGCAGTGTTTAAGATGGTCCACCACTTTAGAAAGAAAGAAGAAGACCAAGCTAGAGTGGATAAGTTTCTGGAGGATTACAGGGCAGACAAGCCTGCAAGATTTACCTATGCTGATGTAAAAAGAATCACTGGTGGTTTTAAAGAAAAGTTAGGGGAAGGAGCTCATGGAGCTGTGTTCAGAGGAAAACTTTCAAATGAGATTCTCGTGGCTGTGAAGATCCTCAATAATACAGAGGGAGATGGGAACGATTTCATCAATGAAGTTGGAATTATGGGAAAAATCCACCACATCAACGTGGTTCGTTTGCTTGGTTTTTGTGCAGAGGGACTCCATCGTGCTCTTGTCTACAATCTGTTTCCAAACGGTTCGCTACAAAGCTTCATATTTCCACCGGAGGACAATGACCATTTTCTTGGCTGGGAGAAGCTGCAGCACATTGCTCTTGGCATAGCTAAAGGGATTGAGTATCTTCATCAAGGTTGTGACCGTCCCATTATTCACTTTGACATCAACCCTCACAATGTGTTACTCGATGAAAACTTCACCCCCAAAATTTCTGACTTTGGTTTAGCCAAATTGTGTTCAAAGAATCCAAGTTTGGTGTCCATGACAGCAGCAAGGGGGACCTTGGGATACATTGCGCCAGAAGTTTTTTCCAGAAACTTTGGAAATGTGTCTTACAAATCTGATATATACAGTTATGGAATGTTGTTGTTGGAAATGGTTGGAGGAAGGAAGAATGTGGACATATCTTCAGCACAAAATTTTAATGTTCTGTACCCGGATTGGATCCATAACCTGGTTGATGGAGATATCCATATCCATGTTGAGGATGAAGGTGAAGTTAACATTGCAAAGAAACTAGCAATTGTTGGACTTTGGTGCATTCAGTGGCAGCCAGTGAACAGACCATCCATAAAATCTGTCATACAGATGTTAGAAAGTGCAGAGGAAAACCAGTTAACTGTTCCTCCTAACCCATTTCACTCAACGTCTTCCACTTCTACTGGTAGACTCATTTCAACAAGACGTCCTATGGAGTTGGATGTGATTCAAGAATGAGGGAATAACAACTTTTACCCTCACAATTTTATTGATGTATTCGTAGTGGAAGAAAATAGTATATTAATTTGTAGAACAAAAGAATATGTACTTTATGTAATATGATTACATTCAAACAGTAGTATTTAAATCCCTTTTTGTTGTTTTCTTTTCACAAGAAAAAAACTTTTGGGTTTGAGTTAACTCTTAATATAAAGGTTTTTCTTTAAACTAAGACAACCAAAAAATAATTAAGCAAATCCATTTGTACTGACACTTGAATTTATGCAACTGTCATATATTTTTAATTCTATTATTGATGTAGTTATTATCATAATTCTTTTTCTTTCAATCCATTCAGTTGTAAAACTAAAACTGTATAAACTAGTTCAAGCATCTAAGAACCTAGAGAGTCTAACATCAGAGGAACATGTTGGTACACTCGAGGTTCATGAATTTGTGCTGTAAATGATATCCTAACCTTGTTATTGGATGGAGCATTTCAAAAATTGAAATGTTTTGTATTTGAATTGTTTGTAATTAAATTTCATTCATTTTTTAAATAACTTGTTTGGATAAGAAAATTAAAATACCTTACATTTCAATTTCTTGTTTGGAAAAAAAATTTGAATTTATTGTGAGAAAAAATTTAATTTTAACAATATTTATTTTACGCTTAATTATGTTTTGAGTTCATGATAAATTTGGAAACATGCTCAACAACCCAGATGGGTCGGGCAGACCCAACTACACGACCAGATTGGTTAGACCCGATGACCCACCCGAGCTGGACCAACTGGGAAGCCCAAACAGGTTGAGTGGCCCGATGATCTAGAGGCCTGATGGCCCATACTGCACGATTGTGCCGTCAAGTTCATCAATATGGCCCAGTCCAACCTGTCTAGGTCATTGGCACAATGCTCCAGATGGGTCCGATGACCCGAACGGCCCCGACGATCAAGACGGGCCTGACGACCTAGACGGGCCAAAGACCTGGACGGGCCCGATGACCTGGACGAGCCCGACAATCCGGACGGGCCCGAATACCCAGATAGGTATGAATACCCAGACGGGTCCAAATACCCAAACGAGCCCGTACACCTAGATGGGCTCGAAGACCCGAACGGGTCCAACGACTAGGATGGGCCTGAGGACCCGAACGAGCCCGACGACTCGAATGAGCCCTACAACTTGGACACGTTCGATGACCCGAACAGGCCCGACGACCTAGACGGGCCCGAGACTCGAATGGGCCCGACAACTCGTCCGGATAGTTTGGCTCGTACGAGTCCTCAAGCTCGTCTGGATCGTCGAGATTGTTCGTGTCATCAGGCTCGTCCGGGTCATCGTTCCTATTCGGGTCGTCAGGCCCGTCCAGGTCGTCGGGCTCGTCCGGGTCGTCCGACCTATCTAGATCATCGCGCCTGTCCTTGTCATCGGGCCCTTCTAGGTCGTCGGGCTCGTCCGACCTGTCTAGATCGTCACGCCTGTCCTTGTCGTCGGGCCCGTCCGGGTCGTCGGGCTTGTCCGGGTTGTCGGGCATGTCTGCATCGTCCCTCACATCTGAGTCGTCGGGCCCAATGATTTGGAAGGGCCCGTCCGAGTCTTCAGGCTCGTTTGGTTCGTCGGGCCCGTTCGGGTCGTCGGGCTTGTTTGGGTCGTTGGGCCCGTCCAGGTCGTAGGGCTCGTCGGGGTTGTCTGGCTCGTCTAGGTCGTCCGGCCCGTCCAGGGCATCGGGCCCGTCTAGATCGTCGGGCCCATTTGGGTCGTCAGACCTGTTTGGGTCATCGGGCCCATTTGGATCATCGGGCTCGTCCTGTTCGTTGGGCCTGCTCGGGTCTTCGGGCTTGTTCGGGTCGTTGGGCACGTTTGGGTCGTCGGGCACGTTTGGGTCGTCGGGCACGTTCGGGTCGTCGGGCACGTTCAGGTCGTCGGGCCCGTCCGGGTCATCGGGCATGTCCGGGTCGTCGTGCCCGTTCGGATCGTCTAGAATGTGAGGTTGAGTGAGAAGAATTTCAAATTTCACCTATTTTGAGGGTATTTGAATTTCTACTAATTTAGCTAATTGAAATCCTTCAAAAAAATGCTTGCATTTTAAATGTTTTTTAATTTCTCTATCCAAACAAAGCATTTCATTACAAAAAAATCTAAATTCTTCAAAAAAATGAATTGCTTCATTAAAGTACTCTATCCAAACACACTCTAAAGCTACACACTAGCTCTTCATGCTCAAAGGAAAAGATGAGCATCTTGTACCAAATATATGAAGATAGACTATGTGTTTGAGAACTCATTAGCCAATGAAGGGTCTGATGAAGAAGCATTCTTCTTTTCTCACACAGAAACTTAACAAGATGTGGAAAAAGAGAAAAGATTAAAGAGTATAAGGAAGTTCTAAGCAAATATTAAAAAGAACACAAGGGAAAAGTGGTGTGCTACGATTGCAAAAAGATAAGAAACTTCATGTCTAAATGTAAAGAACCAGAGAAAAACAAGAAGTTATTCAAGAAAAACAAAAGGTCTTCAAGAAAAATTTATAATATTCTACTCTTCGAAATAGGAGAGTCATCTTATTTGAAACTTGATCTTCTTTTATCTTATTACTCATGGGTCTATTATGTGGATGATTTGTCATCATTTTTACTCCAGTTTGAGTAAAAGCTATTTGACCTAGGCCTCATAAGTCATGCCATATATCTTAATGTGGAAAAATGAGTATTATTTGAAACTCTGTCACTCATGTGGACATCATTGACAAGGCTAAAGCTCTTAAGAATCATGAAGTTCATACTCAGATCAAATTAAAACCTAAAACATAATGCAAGGCTTAGGAGGGCCCATGACAAGAACAAATGCTAAATTAATCCAAGAATCCTTGTAAAACATGGTGGTTAATCTAATAAAGGTGTAGTTACATGATGGGGTCCAACATATGTAGGCCCACATGAGGAGGAGCTCTCACATGTATTATTTGCTTGGAATGAGAACAAAATACTCAATTGTTAGATTCTGAATAAAAGACCAAAAAACTTATTTATCTTTTGTTTTTTTTTTGAAAATGGGTATAAATAATATGAAAATGAAAGGAATAGACAAAATGTTTAGTTATCATTTCAAGAGAGAGAAATCCCTACCCAAGGTTCTTCCCTTAGCCATTTTCATCTTATCAAGAATTTGTTCTGTATCTTGTGACGATCTTCAAGGCTTATCAAACCTAATTGTTTGTTGTGTCTATTTTTATGTTTTTTTCATATAATTGCAATTTTGCAGGTCAAACTTTATATTTTCCAAATCTGCAAGTTTTAAGGTCAATCATTCATAATATCATTCTCTAAATCTCATTTATGTTCATATAATTTTATTAGTATTACGATATATGTTCAAACCCTCGTTAGGTCCAAAATTTATTAGGTCCAAAATTTATTGAGACTAAGCATAATCCTCACCATTTGGTATTAAGAGCTTGTAACTAGGGTTTATTTATTACGTATCTATTATTTTTTACAATAATTTGGTGAAGAAAGGATTGTGTTGTTGCTGGAAAAAAAGGTGTTGCTTATGACGAGTTTGGAAGTTATATTGTTATTATATATAGCAAAAACAAATCAAGTTTGCTTAATTAAGTGTCCTTTTTCTTTTGTTAATTTGTGTCCATTTTGTTTTGTTTTCTTTGGATAGAAGTTGTGTCTCATCTTCCTACCTTACTAGTTGTGTTGTCTTTTGCTTGTTTGTAGGTAGTAAGATTGTTCTTTGCTACTTCTATTTTTGTCAATGCCACATTTTGTTCTAAGGCTTTTTAGTGTCACTTTTAAAAGTTAATTATTGGTTAGAGATTGTTTGGTTTTTGTAAGAAACTTAAGTGAAGAATGAGTAAAAAAAAGAAGGCAAGAGTGCTTCATTATAGAAAAAGCCAATTTGAGTGTAAACACGGGTGAAACCATTCATAAAGTTTAAACATGAGGTGGATACTTGGATGGATATGAGAAAGGCTATGAGGAGACGTTTTGTTCCTTCACATTATCCTAGTGATCTACGTGATAAGTTGGAATGTTCCACTTAAGGAGAAAAAGGTGTCGATAAGTATTTAGAAAAAGATGGAGATGTGCATGATTAGAAGCAATGTGATTAAAGAAATTGGAATAAATATGACTATTTTGTTCAAGGGTTGAATGTTGACATTGGAGATATGGTGGAGTTGCATAATTGTGTGGAGATGGAGGAAGTGGTTTGTTTAGCCTTTAGGGTAAAGAAACAACTTAAAAGAAAGGGTGGGAAGAAAAGTTCTTCTAATTTAATTCTTCAAGTTGGAAGGAGAGGAATAAGAGAAAGAAAGGGAGGTGTTTCTTCTGGCAGTTCCAATAATGTTTTTTAAAAGAAAAATTCAAGCATCATAATAAACTAAAGAAAACTAGAAGAAGGAAGATATCTTTCTGCACCATCATAAATTTGAAAATTCCCCTTTGAATCAAAGTAAAAACTCTAGCTTGTTTTTTCTTCCCCATTTATTCCCTCCTCTTTCACCTTACACTCCAACTTCTATATTCTCTTTTGAACTACCAAACTCCTCCTACACCTTACTACTGCACCTTACGTATCAGCTTCTCCAAAAATATAAAAAAAAAAGGTTATAAAAGAACAAAACAAGAATAAGAAGAAGAAAGCCTAAGTCATGTATTTATAAAAAAAAAAAAAAAAGGTTAGAGATGTATTCCAGAACACCTAATCTTGAAGTCATTTTGGAATACCTATTCCGAAAAATATGTATTTCGGACCATAAGATATTTATGAATCTGAAAATAATTTTTGAAACACCTTTTCTGGAATTTTTTTGTATTCTGTATTGAATGTTTCAAAATATATTTCTAGATCCTAAAATATTTTTCGAAACACTCAAATTAGAAAGATATTGTTTCTTACTTTTTGGATTGAGTGTATTGAAAAGCACTTTTCGAATTTGGAAATACATTCTGGAATAGTCAATTCGAAAAATATAAAAAATAAAGATGGGTAGAGATTTTTATTATAATTTTAAGGAGGGAAAGTTTGGAAATTACAACTTTTATGAAGTGCTTAAAAAAAGTTCAGAATAAGAAAGACCTAGAAATTTGTTGTTTTTGGGATGCACTTCTCTTTGGACATGTGTTACTCATTGCAACCCCACTTACACGCCACACTCCCATACCATTAAGACTATTTATTGTGTGCATCCCACACATTAATCATACACCTTTTTTTTATTTTATTTTATTTTTAAATAAATCTCACCTTTTACATATGTCCTGTTTGTATTTTTTAAATAATACAAAATATGTAAAAACCATAAACATTTAAAAATGAGGTTATAAAAATTAAAAACAAAAAACATTTTTTCTCACTTCTTATAAAAAATACAAGTACTCATGTCACCATCCGTATCATATATGTATTTCTTAATAAATAATAAATGCTAATAATAACTTACTTATCTATCTCTTAACTTCTAAAAGGAATTAAAACTAGGAATTTGAGTTAAGGTCCACTTAAGGTTTTTTTTAATTTTCCCGAATTACATCAACTAATTTAGTCTCCTAATCCATTGCTAAAAAAATATAAAAATAATAACCGAATAAATTAGGAGAACGTATGTCGAAAGTGAATAAGTTCATTTTTTTTTTTTCTAAAAATTGTTCAACTCCTTTCTTTTTTCCAAAGAAATTTTGTAAGTAATTTAAATTATTTTCCAGTTTATCAATTATAGTATATAGCCTCTATAATTGATTCTCTGAGCCAATTTACCTCTCGTTCATCAAAAATCTTCAACACTAGAGCATCTGAGATCACTAGAATGTATGTCATTATGTGAATTCAACTTTCACTTAACAGATAAGATAAATTTCTAAGAATTTTTTACTTGTACAACACATTCGTTGAGCAAGTTCAACTACCACTCAACAAAATGTCATTCTACAAAATTAGAGTGTGTTTGGATAGGGTAATTTAATGAGTCAATTCATTTTTTTAAAGAATTTAAATTACTTTGTGATAAAATGTGTTGTTTGGACAGAGAAATTAAAAGGTATTTGAAATGCAGGTATTTTT
>Ga0214543_1010293_pt1 | contig 13956 bp, 4 predicted proteins | sample CNSS2metaG_FD_160094 | JGI IMG/M metagenome (GOLD analysis project Ga0214543, IMG submission 160094) | Root nodule microbial communities from cowpea collected in UCLA plant growth center, Los Angeles, California, USA - CNSS2 | ecosystem: Host-associated > Plants > Roots > Nodule | place: USA...
TTCACATGATGTTTTAAAAATTATAAAGACGTGGTAGTAATTAATTATGAAGGTATAGGAATCAAAAGCCTTAAGCCCTTATGTTAAAAAAAAAAAAAATCTAGTTAAGTTCATGTGTGATATAATCTTAGAATTACGAGGTTGAGTGGTTCGAAAATCTTTCAGTAAAATATTAAACGTGAAAAAAATAATTGCTAAGATAAAAATATTTTGATTATTTAAGTCAAAAAGTATATTTTGTCAATTATTTCATTTCAACTCAGAGAAAATAATTTCGTGTTAAAAATAAAAGAAAATGAGATTTAAGCAATTTAAAAACATTTAATTAACGTCTTATATCATATATACATATATATATATATATATATATATATATATATATATATATATATAAAGTTATTTAAATTAAAATAGTTTTTTTATCGGTATATCAATTCTTAGTATTTTTGTTAACAAAAAATTTAAATTTAGTTCTATCTTTACTTCCCATTCACTTTTTCAATTACTTCACAAAAATGTCTTTGACTTAATTTCTTACCTTATCAAAATAGATGTTTTTACTCTAATTGCTTTTAGACGAGTGCCACTCGTCTAAGGTGATTTTTATAAAAGAAACTATTAATTGTACAAGGTGACTGATTTGAAAAAAAAAAAAAGAGTCAAATAAGATCTCGATCTAAGTAGGGCATAATGAACAAATATGTGAGGAGTTGTTTATTATTTTTTTGTAACATTTTTTAAAATTTACTAATCAATCTTTCTTTTCTCGTCTAATAGGATGTACTATGTACCACGAATTTCATTATAAGTTATAAAAATCAACCTTATTGCTTGCACTAGGTGGCTAGCTTGAAGAAAAAAAAAGGCAAAATTAGATAGGCAAAAAAGTGGGGTACAAAGAACAAATAACTGGGGAGATGTATATTACTTTTCGTACAATATTTTTAAATTTACTGATCAATCTTTCTTTGTCATTCAATGAATGTACTTCTTATGTACGACGACTTTGCTTACAAGTCACAAAACAACCTTTATTTTTTGCACAAGTGGCTGGCCTGAAATAAAAATAAGTCCAATAAGATTTCAATCTAATTAGGGACAATGAGTAAATATGTGTGGAGGTGCATGTTACTTTTCGTACAATTTTTTAAAATTAACTAATAAATTTGTTTTTCATCGAATGGGATATACTTTTATGTACCACAAATTTGGTTACAGGTCAAAAAACAACTTTTTTTTTTGCAAAAGGTGGCTGACTTAAAAAAAAAAAGTCAAATAAGATCTCAATCTAAGTAGAGAGCACAATGAACAAATATGTGGGGTTGCTTGTTACTTTTCGTATATTTTTTTAAAATTTACTAATCAACCTTTTTTTCCGTCTAATGGGATGTACTTCTTGTGTACCACGAATTTCATTATAAGTTACAAAATCAACCCTTATTGTTTGCACTAGGTGGCTGGCTTGAAGAAAAAAATAGGCCAAATTAGATAAGCAAATAAGTGGGGCAAAAAGAACAAATAAGTGAGGAGTTACGTTTTACTTTTCATATATTTTTTTAAAATTTATTATATTTTTTTCATCCAATGGGATGTACTTATTATGTACCACGAATCTGCTTACAAGTCAAAAAGCAATCCTTATTTTTTTGTAGAAGGTGGCTAGCTTGAAAAAAAAAATCAAATAAGATCTCAATCTAAGTGGGGCAATATGAACAAATATGTGAGGAGTTGCTTGTTACTTTGCGTAAAAAGTTTTAAATTTACTAATCAATGTTTTTTTTTTCGTCTAATGAGATGTAGTTCTTATGTACCACGAATTTCATTATAAGTTACAAAAATCAACCCTTATTGTTTGCACTAGGTAGATGGCTTGAAGAAAAGAATAGGCCAAATTAGATAGGCAAATAAATGGGGCACAAAGAACAAATATGTGGGGAGTTGCATATTACTTTTCATACAATTTTTTAAAATTTACTATTTTTTTTTCATCCTGGGATGTACTTTTTAGGTACCACGAATTTGCTTACAAGTCAAAAAACAATCCTTACTTTTCACACAAGGTGGTTGGCTTGAAAAAAAGTATAAGTCAAATAAGCTATTAATCCAATTGGGGCATAATGAACAAATATGTGACTAGTTGCTTGTTATATTTCTTAATATTTTAAATTTTATTTACCATGAATTTGCTTACAAGTCAGAAAAACAACCCTTATTTTTTTACAAGATGACTAACTTAAAAAAAAATAATAAGTCAAATAAGATCTCAATGTAAGTGGGCCACAATGAACAAATATGTGGGGGTTGCTTGTTACTTTTCGTATATTTTTTTAACATATACTAATCAATATTTTTCTTCCGGCTAACGAGATGTACTTCTTATGTACCACAAATTTCATTATAAGTTACAAAATCAACCCTTATTGTTTTCACTAGGTGGTTGACTTGAAGAAAAAAATAGGCAAAATTAGATAGACAAATAAGTGGGGCACAAAGAACAAATTAGAGGGGATTTGTGTTTTACTTTTCATACAATTTTTTAAAATTTACTATATTTATTTTCATCTAATGGGATGTACTTTTGTACCACCAATTTGGTAACAAGTCAAAAAATAATCCTTATTTTTTGCACAAGGGGGCTGACTTGAAATAAAATATAAGTCAAATAAGATCTCGATCTAAGTGGGGCATAATGAAAAAATATGTGGGGAGCTGCTTGTTATTTTTGTACAATTTTTCAAAATTTTCTAATCAATTTTTTTTTTCGTCTAATGAAATGTACTTCTTACATACCACGAATTTCATTATAAGTTACAAAAATCAATGCTTATTGTTTGCACTAAGTGGCTGGCTTGAAGACAAAAATAGGCCAAATTAGATAGACAAATAAGTGGGGCACAAAGAACAAATAATTGGGGAGTTGCGTATTACTTTTTAAACAATTTTTTTAAATTTACTATATTTTTTTTTCATCCATTGGGATGTACTTTTTATGTACCACGAATTTGCTTACAAGTAAAAAACAATCCTTATTTTTTGAGCAAGGTGGCTAGATTGAAAAAAAAAGAGTCAAATAAGATCTCAATCTAAGTGGGGCACAATAAACAAATATGTGAGGACTTGCTTGTTAGTTTGCGTACAATTTCTTAAAATTTACTAATCAATCTTTTTTTTTTTGTTTAATGGGATCTACTTGTTAGGTACCACAAATTTTATTATAAGTTACAAAAATTAACTCTTATTGTTTGCACTAGGTGGCTGACTTGAAGAAAAAAAAATAGGCCAAATTAGATAGGAAAATAAGTGGGGCTCAAAGAACAAATAAGTGGGGAGTTGCGTATTACAATTCAAAAGGCATGTTCTTTTTTCACCCAAAGGCATGTTCTTATAATACCATGAATTTTCTTACAAGTAAAAAAACAATCCTTATTTTTTGCACAAGGTGGCTGACTTGAAAAAAAATATAAGTCAAATAAGATCTTAATCTAAGTGGGGCATAATGAACAATTATGTGGGCTGTTGCTTGTTATTTTTCGTACAATTTTTAAAAATTTACCAATAATTTTTTTTTCATCCAATGGGATGAACTTTTCATTTACCTCAAATTTGCTTAAAAGTAAAAAAAAACAATCCTTATTTTTTGCACAAGGTGACTACCTTTTAAAAATAATAAGTCAAATAAGATCTCAATCTAAGTGGGGCACAATGGACAAATATGTGGGGAGTTCCTTATTACTTTTTGTACATTTTTTTTTAAAATTTACTAATCAATCTTTTTTTTTTGTCTAATGGGATGTACTTCTTATGTACCACGAATTTCATTGTAAATTACAAAATCAACCCTTATTGGTTGCACTAGGTGGCTAGCTTGAAAAAAAAATAGGCCAAATTAGATAGGCAAATAAGTGGGGCAGAAAGAACAAATAAGTGGGGAGTTGAGTTTTACTTTTCATATAATTTTTTAAAATTTACTATATTTTTTCATCCAATGGGATGTAGTTTTTATGTACCACGAATTTGGTTACAAATGAAAAAACAATCCTTATTTTTTGCACAAGGTGGCGGATTTGATAAAAGAAATAAGTCAAATAAAATCTCAATCTAAGTAAGGCACAATGAACAAATATGTGGGGAGTTATTTATTACTTTTTGTACAATTTTTTAAAATTTACTAATTGATCTTTTTTTTCGTCTAACGGAGTGTACTTCTTATGTACCACAAATTTCATTATAAGTTACAAAATCAACCTTTATTGTTTGCACTAGGTGGCCAGCTGACTTTGAGAAAAAATAGGCAAATTATATAGGCAAATAAGTGGGCACAAAGAATAAATAAGTGAGGAATTGAATTTTACTTTTCATACAATTTTTTAAAATTTACTATATTTTTTTTATCGAATGGCATGTACTTTTTACGTACCACGAATATTCTTACAAGTAAAGAAACAATCGTTATTTTTTGCAAAAGACGACTGGCTTGAAAAAAATAGAAGTCAAATAAGATTTCAATATAACTGGGCCATAATGAACAAATATGTAGGAAGTTGCTTATTACTTTTCGTACAATTTTTAAAATTTACTAATAAATTATAGTTTCATCCAATGGGACATAATTTTTATGTACCACGAATTTGCTTACAAATAAAAAAATAATACTTATTTTATGCACAAGGTGGCTGGCTAGATAAAAAAATAAGTCAAATCAAATCTCAATCTAAGTGGGGTACAATGAATGAATATGTGGGGAGTTGTTTATTACTTATCATACAATTTTTCTAAATTTACTATCTTTTTTTATCGTCTAATGGGATGTACTTCTTATGTACCACAAATTTCATTATAAGTTAAAAAAATCAACCCATATTGTTTACACAAGGTGGCTGGCTTGAAGAAAAAAATAGTCCAAATTAGATAGGCAAATAAGTGGGGCGCAAAGAACAAATAAGTGGGGAGTTGCGCATTACTTTTCAAACAATTTTTTTAAAATTTACTATAATTTGTTTCATCCAATGGCATGTACTCTTTATGTACCACGAATTTGCTTACAACTACAAAAAATCCTTATTTTTTGCACAAGGTGACCGGTTTGAAAAAAAAATATAAGTCAAATAAGATCTCAATTTAAGCGGGGCATAATGAAAAAATATGTGGGGAGTTGCTTGTTATTTTTCGTACAATTTTAAAAAATTTACTAATAAATTGTTTTTTCATCCAATGGGATGAACTTTTTATTTACCACGAATTTGCTTACAAGTCAAAAAAAACAACCCTTACTTTTTGACAAAGTGATTGGCTTTAAAAACATAATAAGTCAAATAAGATCTCAATCGAAGTGGGGCACAATGAACAAATATGTGGGGAATTGTTTGTTACTTTCGGTACAATGTTTTTAAATTTACTAATCAATCTTTTTTTTCGTCTAAAGGGGTGTACTTCTAATGTACCACGAATTTCACTATAAGTTACAAAATTAACCCTTATTATTTGCACTAAGTGGCTACCTTGGAGAAAAAAATAGGTCAAATTAAATAGGCAAATAAGTGCGGCACAAAGAACAAATAAGTGGGAAGTTGCATATTACTTTTCAAACAATTTTTTAAAATTTACTATATCTTTTTTTCATCAAATGGGATGTACTTTTTATGTACCACGAATTTGCTTACAAGTCAAAAAACAATCCTTATTTTTTGCACAAGATCACTGATTGAAAAAAAAAAGAGTCAAATAAGATCTCAATCTAAGGGGGCACAATGAACAAACATGTGAGGAGTTGCTTGTTACTTTGCGTACAAATTTTTAAAATTTACTAATCAATCTTTTTTTTTCGTCTAATGGGATGTACTTCTTATGTACCACAAATTTCATTATAAGTTACAAAAATCAACCCTTCTTGTTTGCACTAGGTGGCTGGCTTAAAGAAAAAAATAGGCCCAATTAGATAGGCAAATAAATGGGGCACAAAAAGAACAAATAAATGGGGAGTTGCATATTACTTTTCATACAATTTTTTAAAATTTACTATATTTTTTTTTATCTAATGGGGATGTACTTTTTATGTACCATGAATTTGCTTACAAATCAAAAAACAATCCTTATTTTTTTTCACAAGGTGGCGGGCTTGATAAGAAAATAAGTCATATAAAATCTCAATTTAAGTGGGGCACAATGAACAAATAGTAGGGAGTTGTTTATTACTTTTCGTACAATTTTTTAAAATTTACTAAGCGATCTTTTTTTATTGTCTAATGGGATGTACTTCTTATGTACCACGAATGTCATTATAAGTTACAAAATCAACCCTTATTGTTTGCACTAGGTGGCTGAGGTGGAGAAAAACAATAGGCCAAATTAGATAGGCAAATAAGTAGGACAGAAAGAACAAATAAGTGGGGAGTTGCGTATTACTTTTCAATTTTTTTTTAAAATTTACTATATTTTTTTTCATCGAATGACATGTACTTTCTATGTACCACGAATTTGCTTACAAGTAAAAAAACCATTAGCTTTTGCACAAGGTGAGGATTGACTTTAAAAAGAATAATAAGTCAAATAAGATCTATATCTAAGTGGGGCACAATGAACACATATGTAGGGATTTGCTTGTTACTTTTCGTACAATAAGTTAAAATTTACTAATCTATTTATTTTTTATTATCGAAAGCGATGCACTTCTTATGTATCACAAGTTTTATTATAAAATATAAAAATAAACGCTTAATACTTGCACTAGATGGCTGCACTGAAGAAAAAAATAGGCAAATAAGTGGGCCATAATAAAATAATAAGTGTATCACAATTTACCTAATCGATTATCGTGAGTATATTTTCACTTACTTTGTACCATACTCACAGTTAATCCATTAGTTAAAAAACTAATCATATGCAGAATTACACAACAGGCCTGAAATACATTTGATAAAGAGAAGCTATTTGCCTAATGCATATCCTAACTGGACCAAGCTATGTTTTATCCTAGATCAGTAGACATTATCAAAATTGTTTTTCATTTATGGATGAAAGGCTCCCCCTTTCAACACTTATTACTTGCACTAGGTGGCTCAACTCTTATTACTTTCACTAGGTGGTTGCCTTGAAGAAAAAAATAGGCAAATAAGTGGGGCATAGTAAACAAATAAGTGGAGAGCTATGTATCATTTTCGTCCAAAGTGTTAAAATATACTCATCAATTTTTATTTATTATCCAAAAGGATGCACTTCTTATGTACCACAAGTTTGATTATAAGTTACAAAAATAAACCTTTATTACTTTCGGCTGCCTAAAAAAAATAGGCAAATAAGCAGGGCATAATAAACAAATAATTGGAGAGTTACGTATTATTTTCGTACAAAGTGTTAAAATATATTCAAAGGGATGCACTTCTTATGTACCACAAGTTTGAATACAAGTTACAAAAATCAACCCATATTACTTTTACTAGGTGGCTGCCTTGTAGAAAAAGATAGGCAAATAAGTGGGACATAATAAACAAATAAGTGGAGAGTAACGAATTATTTTCGTACAAAATGTTAAAATATATTTATCAATTTTTATTTATTATCCAACAAGATGCATTTCTTATGTACCACAAGTTTGATTATAAGTTACAAAAATAAACTTTTATTACTTTCACTATGTGGCTGCCTTGAAAAAAAAATTGCAAATAAGTGGGGCATAATAAACAAATAAGTGGAGAGCTACGTATTATTTTCGTACAAAGTATTAAAATATACACTCAATTTTATTTATTATCCAAAAGGATGCACTTCTTATGTACCTCAAGTTATATTATAAATTGCAAATAAGTGGGGCATAATGAACAAATAAGTGCAGAGCTACCTATTAGTTTTCGTAAAAAGTTATAAAATTTATTAAACAATTTTTATATTATTCAAACGAATTCATTTCTTATGTACCACAAGTTTGAATATAAGTTACAAAAATCAACCCTTATTACTTTCACTAGGTGGCTGCCTTGAAGAAAAAAATAGACAAATAAGTGGGACATAATAAATAGATAAGTGCAGAGCTAGCTATTAGTTTTAGTAAAAAGTTTTAAAAATTTTTAAACAATTTAATTTAATTATTCAAAGGGATTCACTTCTTATGTATCACAAGTTTGAATATAAGTTACAAAAATCAACCCTTATTACTTTCACTAGGTGGCTGGCTTGAAGAAAAAAGTAGGCAAATAAGTGCGACATAATAAACAAATAAGTGCAGAGCTACCTATTAGTTTTCGTAAAAAGTTTTAAAATTTATTAAACAATTTATTTTTATTATTCAAAGGGATTCACTTCTTATGTACCATAGGTTTGAATATAAGTTACAAAAATCAACTCTTATTACTTTCACTAGGTGACTTCCATAAAGAATAAAATAAGCAAATAAGTGGAGCATAATAAACAAATAAGTGCAGAGCAACGAATTATTTTCGTACAAAGTGTTAAAATATATTCATCAATTTTTATTTATTATGCAAAGGGATGCACTTCTTATGTACCACAAGTTTGATTATAATTTACAAAAAATAAACCTTTATTACTTTCTCTAAGTGGTTGCCTTGAAGAAAAGAAGAGGCAAATAAGTGGGGCATAATAAACAAATATGTGGAGAGCTACCTATTAATTTTCGTAAAAAGTTTTAAAATTTATTAAACAATTTATTTTTATTATTCAAAGGGAAGCACTTCTTATGTACCACAAGTTTGAATAGAAGTTACAAAAATCAACCCTTATAACTTCCACTAGGTAGCTGCGTTCAAGAAAAAAAAATAGGCAAATAAGTGGGACATAATAAACAAATAAGTGCAGAGCTACCTATTAATTTTCGTAAAACGTGTTAAAATATACTCATCAATTTTTATTTATTATGCTAAAGGATGCACTTTTCATGTACCACAAGTTTGATTATAAGTTACAAAAATCAACCTTTATTACTTTCACTAGGTGACTGCCTTGAAAAAAAAAATAGGCCAAAAAGTGGGCATAATACACAAAAAAGTGGAGAGCTACTTTTTATTTTCCTACAAAGTGTTAAAATATACTCATTGATTTTTATTTATTCTCCAAAATGATGCACTCCTTATGTACCACAAGTTTGATTATTTTGTACAAAAAAATCAACCCTTATTACTTTCACTAGGTTGTTGCCTTGAAGAAAAAATTAGACAAATAAGTGGGGCAAAATAAACAAATAAGTGGAGAGGTATCTATTTGTTTTCGTAAAAAAGTTTTAAAATTTATTAAACAATTTATTTTTACTATTCAAAGGGAAGTACTTATTATGTACTACAAATTTGAATATAAGTTACAAAAATCAACGCTTATTACTTTCAGTAGGTGCTTGCCTCGAAGAAAAAAATAGACAAATAAGTGGGGCATAATAAACAAATAAGTGGAGAGCTATCTATTAGTTTTCGTAAAAAGTTTTCAAATTTATTAAACAATTTATTTTTATTATTCAAAGGGATGCACTTATTATGTACTACAAATTTGAAAATAAGTTACAAAAATCAACCTTTATTACTTTCACTAAGTTACCGCCTTGAAGAAAAAATTAGGCAAATAAATGGGGCATAATAAACAAATAAGTGGAGAGCTGTCTATTTGTTTTCATAAAAAGTTTTAAAATTTATTAAACAATTTATTTTTATTATTCAAAGGGAAGTACTTCTTATGTACTACAAGTTTGAATATAAATTACAAAAATCAACACTTATTACTTTCACTAGGTGGCTGCCTTGAAGAAAAAAATAGACAAATAAGTGGGGCATAATAAACAAATAAGTGGAAAGTTAGCTATTAGTTTTCATAAAAAGTTTTAAAATTTATTAAACAATTTATTTTTATTATTCAAAGGAATGAACTTCTTATATACCACAAGTTTGAATATAAGTTACAAAAATAAATCCTTACTACTTTCACTAGGTGGCTCCTTTGAAGAAAAAAAATAGCCAAATAAGTGAGGCATAATAAACAAATATGTGGAGAGCTACCTATTAGTTTTCGTAAAGAGTTTTAAAATTTATTAAACAATTTATTTTTATTATTCAAAGGAATGAACTTCTTATGTACCACAAGTTTGAATATAAGTTACAAAAATCAACCCTTATTACTTTCACTAGGTGGTAGCCTTGAAGAAAAAAATAGACAAATAAGTGGGACATAATAAACAAATAAGTGGAAGGCTACGTATTATTTTCGTACAAAGTTTTAAAATATACTCATCATATTTTATTTTTTATCCAAAAGGATGCACTTCTTATGTACCACAAGTTTGATTATAAGTTTAAAAAATAAACCTTTATTACTTTCACTAGGTGGCTGCCTTGGAAAAAAAAGGCAAATAAGTGGGGCATAATAAACAAATGATTGGAGAGCTACGTATTATTTTTGTACAAAGTGTTAAAATATAGTCATTGATTTTTATTTATTATCCAAAAGGATGCACTTCTTATGTACCACAAGTTTGATTATTTTGAACAAAAATCAACCCTTATTATTTTCACTAGGTGGCTGCCTTGAAGAAATAAAATAGATAAATAAGTGGGGCATAATAAACAAATATGTGGAGACCTACCTATTAATTTTCGTAAAAAGTTTTAAAATTTATTAAACAATTTATTTTTAGTATTGAAAGGAATGAACTTCTTATGTATCACAAGTTTGAATATAAGTTACAAAAATCAATCCTTATTACTTTCACTAGGTGGCTGTCTCGAAGAAAAAAAGACACAAATAAGTGCGGATAATAAACAAATATGTGCAGACCTACCTATTAGTTTTCGTAAAAAGTTTTAAAATTTATTAAACAATTTATTTTTACTATTGAAAGGAATGAACTTCTTATGTATCACAAGTTTGAATATAAGTTACAAAAATCAACCCTTATTACTTTAACTAGGTGGCTGTCTTGAAGAAAAAAAGAGACAAATAAGTGTGGATAATAAACAAATATGTGGACAGCTACCTATTAGTTTTCGTAAAAAGTTTTAAAATTTATTAAACAATTTATTTTTATTATTCAAATGGATATTATATACTACAAATTTGAATATAAGATACAAAAATCAACCCTTATTACTTTCACTAGGTGGCTGCCTTGAAGAAAAAAATAGACAAATAAGTGGGGCATAATAAACAAATAATTGGAGAGCTACCTATTAGTTTTCGTAAAAAGTTTTAAAATTTATTAAACAATTCATTTATATTATTCAAAGGGATGCACTTATTATGTACTACAAATTTGAATATAAGTTACAAAACTTAACCCTTATTACTTTCACTAGGTTGCTGCCTTGAAGAAAAAAATAAACAAACAAGTGGGGCATAATAAACAAATAAGTGGAGAGCTATCTATTAGTTTTCGTAAAAAGTTTTTAAATTTATTAAACAATTTATTTTTGTTATTCAAAGGCATGCACTTATTATGTACAACAAATTTGAATATACGTTACAAAAATCAAAACTTATTACTTACACTAGGTAGCTGCCTTGAAAAAAAATAGATAAATATGTGGGGCATAATAAACAAATATGTGGACACCTACCTATTAGTTTTCGTAAAAAGTTTTAAAATTTATTATAAAATTTATTTTTATTATTCAAAGGAATGAACTTCTTATGTACCACAAGTTTGAATATAAGTTACAAAAATCAACCCTTATTACTTTCACTAGGTGGCTGCCTTGAAGAAAAAAATAGCAAATAAGTGGAGCATAATAAACAAATAAGTGGAGAGCTACGTATTATTTTCGTACAAAGTCTTAAAATATACTCATCATATTTTATTTATTATCCAAAAGAATGCACTTCTTATGTACCACAAGTTTGATTATAAGTTACAAAAATAAACCTTGATTATTTTCAATAGGTGGCTGCCTTGAAAAAAAAAATTAGGCAAACAAGTGGGGCATAATAAACAAGTAATTTGAGAGCTACGTACTATTTTCGTACAAAGTGTTAAAATATACTCATTGATTTTTATTTATTATCCAAAAGGATACACTTCTTATGTACCACAAGTTTGATTATTTTGTACAAAAATCAACCCTTATCACATTCAATAGGTGGCTGCCTTGAAGAAAAAATTAGGCAAATAAATTGGGCATAATAAACTAATAAGTGCAGAGCTACGTATTATTTTCGTACAAAGTGTTAAAATATACACATCAATTTTTATTTATTATCCAAAAGGATGCACTTCTTATGTACCACAAGTTTGATTATAAGTTAAAAAAATAAACCTTTATTACTTTCACTAGGTGGCTGCGTTGGAAAAAAAAGGCAAATAAGTGGGGCATAATAAACAAATGATTGGAGAGCTACGTATTATTTTCGTACAAAGTGTTAAAATATACTCATTGATTTTTATTTATTATCCAAAAGGATGCACTTCTTATGTACCACAAGTTTGATTATTTTGTACAAAAATCCACCCTTATTTCATTCAATAGGTGGCTGCTTGAAGAAAAAATTAGGCAAATAAGTGGGGCATAATAAACTAATAAGTGCAGAGCTACCTATTAGTTTTCCTAAAAAGTTTTAAAATTTATAAAACAATTTTTTTTATTATCCAAAGGGATGCAGTTCTTATGTACCACAAGTTTGATTATAAGTTACAAAAATCAACCTTTATTACTTTTCACTAGGTGGCTGCCTTGAAGAAAAAATTAGGCAAATAAGTGGGGCATAATAAACTAATAAGTGCAGAGCTACCTATTAGTTTTCGTAAAAAGTTTTAAAATTTATTAAACAATTCATTTTTATTATTCAAATGGATGCACTTATTATGTACTACAAATTTGAATATAAGTTACAAAAATCTACCCTTATTACTTTCACTAGGTAGCCTTGAAGAAAAAAAATAGACAAATAATTGGGTCATAATAAACAAATAAGTGGAGAGCTATCTATTAGTTTTCGTAAAAAGTTTTAAAATTTATTAAACAATTTATTTTTATTATTCAAAGGAATGAACTTCTTAGGTACCACAAGTTTGAATATAAGTTACAAAAATCAACCCTTATTACTTTCACTTTGTGGCTATCTTGAAGAAAAAAAGAGGCAAACAAGTGGGGCACAATAAACAAATATGTGCAGAGCTACCTATTAGTTTTCGTAAAAATTTTAAAATTTATTAAACAATTTATTTTTATTATTCAAATTGATGCACTTATTATGTGCTACAAGTTTGAATATAAGTTACAAAACTTAACCCTTATTACTTTCACTAGGTGGCTGCCTTGAAAAAAAAAATAGACAAATAAGTGGGGCATAATAAATAAATAAGTGGAGAGTTACCTATTAGTTTTCGTAAAAAGTTTTAAAATTTATTAAACAATTTATTTTTATTGTTCAAAGGAATGAACTTCTTATGTACTACAAGTTTGAATATAAGTTACAAAAATCAACCCTTACTCCTATCACTAGGTGGCTGTCTTGAAGAAAAAAAAAAAGAGGCAAATAAGTGATGCATAATGAACAAATATGTGGAGAGCTACCTATTAGTTTTCGTAAAAAGTTTTAAAATTTATTAAACAATTTTTTTTTATTATTCAAAGGAATGTTCTTATGTACCACAAGTTTGAATATAAGTTAAAAAAATCAACTCTTATTACTTTCACTAGGTGGTTGTCTTGAAGAAAATAATAGGAAAATAAGTGGGACATAATAAACAAATAAGTGCAAAGCTACATATTAGTTTTCGTAAAAAGTTTTAAAATTTATTAAACAATTTATTTTTATTATCCAAAGGGATGCAATTCTTATGTACCACAAGTTTGATTATAAGTTACAAAAATCAACCATTCTTCCTTTCACTAGGTGGCTGTCTTGAAGAAAAAAATAGGCAAATAAGTGGGACATAATAAACTAATAAGTGCACAGCTACCTATTAGTTTTCGTAAAAAGTTTTAAAATTTATTAAACAATTTTTTTTATTATCCAAAAGGATGCACT
>Ga0214543_1010295_pt1 | contig 13955 bp, 12 predicted proteins | sample CNSS2metaG_FD_160094 | JGI IMG/M metagenome (GOLD analysis project Ga0214543, IMG submission 160094) | Root nodule microbial communities from cowpea collected in UCLA plant growth center, Los Angeles, California, USA - CNSS2 | ecosystem: Host-associated > Plants > Roots > Nodule | place: USA...
AATTAATTTCTCTATCAGAACAAAGGTAGAAAATATTTGAGTTATTGGACTCATGAAAATTAATAACAAATTGGGCTCTTCCTCCTTTTTTTTTCTTCTTTTTTTTTCCTTTTTTTTTCTCTTTTTTTTCTAAAGTTGATGTTTGAAAATCTTTTTGAAGAAAAAATTGTTTCACATTTTTTTATATTTTCCATTAACTAAAAAACCCTTTTTTATTTGTTTTATTTTTTTTTGAAAATAAATTTATTCACCTGGATGAAATTGGGTGTTGACAGATACCAATGGCCACAGTCGACATGAACAAAATCGCATTCATTACTGATGACGCAAACTATTTTTATAAAGTCATGCCCATGAGACTCAAAAATGCAGGCGCTACCTATCAGAGGCTAATAGACAAAGTGTTCAACCATTTGAAGGGCAAATGTGTTGAAGTTTACGTTGATGACATGGTTGTCATATCACCCAGCCACCTACAACACACACAAGACTTGTCCGAAGTATTTTTCGCTCTACGATAGTATAACCTCACACTTAACCTCGAAAAATATGTTTTCAGTGTCGACAATGGAAAATTCCTAGGCTTCATGCTCACACAACGCAGAATTGAGGCCAACCCTAAAAATGCAAAGCGATAATCAAAATGTGCAAACCAACCAACGTCAAAGAAGTGTAGCGCCTAGTAGGTCGCCTCACCGCCATATCCAGATTTCTTCCCAAACTTGTCGAACAAACCCGACCTATCATCCAACTTCTCAAAAAATCCGCAAAGTTCTCTTGGAATGATGATTGTGAAAAAAATTTCCAAGACCTCAAAAGTACCCTTACATCCCCTCCAATACTTCACAAACCAGACATAAACCTCCCACTACTGGTATATATTATCGCCACAGATTATACGATCAGTGCCGCCCGGGTCCAAGAATTTGCCGAGACCCAACATCCAATATACTTCATCAGTCGAACCTTGCAAGACCCTGAAACCAGATACCAAATGGTAGAAAAACTAGCCCTTTCCTTAGTACATGCAGCAAGACGGCTACGCCCATACTTCCAAAACCACCATATCATTGTCAAAATTGACTACCCTATCCATAAAATCCTCCAAAAACCCAACCTTGCCGGACGAATGTCATTTTGGGTCATGGAACTTTCCGAATTCAACATCCGTTACGAACCACATGACCCCATCAAAGCCCAGTGTCTACTATACTTTGTTAACGACCTCCAACAAATCCCTGAAGAGGACCAGTGGACACTTTACGTTAATGGTTCCTCCAATCCATGAGGCACAAGTGCTGGTATCGTCCTAGAAGGCCCTAACCACATCCTCATCGAAAAATCCATACATTTCACCTTTAAAACCTCCAACAACCAGGCCGAGTACGATGCCATCCTCGTTGGCCTATCACTAGCGCGCGAAGTCGGAGTACGCTCACTAGTATGCAAAAAAGATTCCAAGCTCACTATTGGCCACCTCAATGACGAGTTTCAAATTAAGATGCAAATCTCCTCCAATTTCACCTGATCCGCAATATCATGAAATCCGGTTTTGACAAGGTACGCATCCAGCACATCCCGAGAGGAGAGAATGTACAAGCAGACGTCTTGTCCAAGCTAGCAAGTACTAAACTTAAAGGAAGGCATAAGTCCCTTCTACAACAAACGCTATCCGCACCATCAACAACAAACATTTGCCTTAACCTGGGCCACGCTGACAATTGGAAACCCTCCACCCAACACCGACAAGGGATGGCTAGCAAAAATAGCACGATACATGATGATAGGCGACGAGTTATACAAACATGAATATGGATAACCCTTGCTTAAATGTGTCACAAAGGAGCAAGCTAAATATATACTTAGAGAAATACATGAAGGAATATGCGGCTACCATTCAGGGGCACAGACCATGACTACCAGAATACTTAAAGCCGACTACTTCTGGCCCACCATGGATGCGAACTATCAAGTCTTCGTCAAGATATGCATACCACGTCAGAAACATGGCAATGTCATTCACCAGAAACAAGAACAATTGCACTTCATACTCTCCCCGTGGCCATTCGCAAAATGGGGAATGGACATCTTGGAACCATTCACCACAGGGAAAGGACAAGTGAAATTTCTCATAGCTAGCATTGACTATTTCACGAAATGGATAAAGGTTAAGCCATTTGCCACAATAACAACACAACAAGTCCAACAATTTGTATGAAAGGACATCATATGATGCTATGGAGTCCCGCACACTATCATAACCAACAATGGTCGGCAATTCATAGATAAGGAACTCGTCTAATTCTACACCGAACTATGAATCAAACACATCACCAACTCAGTAGAACACTCACAAACCAATGGACAAGCTGAGGCCGCCAACAAGGTCATACTGGTCGAATTGAGAAAAGGATTAGATGGCGCAAAAGGTCGATGGCCAGAGGATTTGTTGGAAGTATTCTGGGCCTACAAATGCACCCCTCAATCCACCACCAACGAATCCCCCTTTAGCTTGGTTATGGGGCAGAAGCAATGATATTGGTCGAGATTGGAGAACCTTCCTTACGCCGGCAAGTATACGACCACAACCAGGACCAACAAAACCTATGCACCCACCTAAACTTGTTAATTGAGTTACGAGAAAAAGCACAAATCCGGAATATAGCGGTAAAACAGAGGGCGACCAGAAAATACAACTCAAACCTATGCCCACGAATGTTCGTCAAAGGGGACCTAGTTTAGAGAATGGCTAGTAGTACAAGTTCTCAACCAATTGGGATGGACCATATCAAATACGAGAGGATGCAGGAGGAGGCACCTACAAGCTCGAGCAACTATCAGGAGAAGAGATACCAAACACGTGGAATGTATCTAACTTAAAGTTCTACTTTAGTTAATCCTATCAATGTCATGAACACAGTTTGTAACCCTGGGTGTACTCTTTTTCCTCACTTGGCATTTTTTCCCTAAGGAGGGTTTTGGCCAGGGAGTTTTTAACAAGGCACCCAAACTTCATGAATAAAAGCAAAGGGTTTTTCCTTCACTCAACATATTCGCAATTTACTTCTTAAGTTTCCTACCACTTACCAAAGTAAGCGGTCTGGGTTGAACATCAATTATTAACATTATTTCTTAAGTTCCCTACTACTTACCAAAGTAAGCGGCCTGGGTCGAACACAGTTTGTCAAGTATACTTCTTAAGTTCCCCACCACTTACCAAAGTAAGCGGCTTGGGTCGAACATCAATTATTAACATTATTTCTTAAGTTTTGCACCACTTACCAAAGTAAGTGGCCGAGGTCGAACACAGTTTGTCAAGTTTACTTCTTAAGTTTCCCACCACTTACCAAAGTAAGCGGCCTAGGTTGAACATCAATTATTAACATTATTTCTTAAGTTCCCCGCCACTTACCAAAGTAAGCAGCCTGGGTCAAACATTGATTACTATGTTTATTTCTTAAGTTCCCCACCACTTACCAAAGTAAGCAGCCTAGGTCGAACATCAATTATTAAGTTTATTTCTTAGGTTCCCCACCACTTATCAAAGTAAGCGGCCTGGGTCGAACACAGCTTGCCAAAGTTTTATTTCATAAAACTCCCCTCACCCCTTACTAAAGTAAGTGGCCTGGGCCGAATATCAATATTATTGCATTGTTTCTTCAAAATTCGTTAGTGATTTTCTAAATTCCCCACCACCTACCCAAATAGGAGCCTAGGTCGAACATCAAAGTTGTTATGTCGTTTTCTTAAATTGTCGATTATTTTCTAAAAACTTTCTCATCAATCGTTCACAAGTTGCCCATCAACCACATCTTTATGGAAAAAGGTAGCTTACCTCAAACCCTTATGGAAGCTGTTAATATGCTCCTGAATGATATGACCCTTCAGGTCTTCCAGTTCGCTCTCAAGCCCGTCATGTTTCTCTTTCAATTCATCATAATCGTTCTCCAGGTCATTTATCTTTTCATTAAGCTTCTTCTCAGAATCTAAACATCTGACCCTACATGACCCCAACTGTTTCCTCTGCTTTAGCAACTCCTCCTTCTCCTTTTTTCAAGTCGCCTTCTTCTCTGCGTGCTTGTCGGCTTGGATCTTCAACTCCTCTTTGAGCACCTCTACCTTGGACCGACTACCCTCCTTCAACTCTCTCTGATACAAGTTACCTACTCTATGTCCAAAGATTAAGGCCTTGTTGCTAAACTCTAGCATAGCCTTGACCATGGCGTTGGGTTCCATGTTGTCGATAAACTTAACTAGAGACTCCGCCAGATTAATCTTAATATCACGCCAGATGGTAGTCTCCGGCCACTCGATCAGCCCGGCCTCGGGCTTCTTTGCACCAGAAGAGGATCCCGGCCCCAACAAGGTAGCCCTCACCTTCTTAACATCTTTGCCACCACCTTGCTTGGCGAGCACCTCCGCCTTCCTCTTCATACCTTCGTGGACATGCACCTCCACCAGAGGATCTTGCAAGTTAGGAACCTTAGTGTTCCCAGCGCTTTTGGCTTTCGCAGCCTTCTTTTTCCACAATGTCTGAAACAAATTCAAATTTTTCTTCCCTAGTTGAGCCATATGACCTGCAGTAACGATAAACATCAGTTAGTTTCCTAAAAAACAACATAGTAGTTAAAACATAAAAGGATACCTTTTAAATCAACAATGGGATGCATGGATAAATAAACTCTAACTAAGCCCTTAATGGGTATCTTATCATTAAACTTCATCAGGGTCTCCACCACCTCCATGTTAGCTACTAATAACTTCTCCCTTTTCATATCCTTATAACGCCGAGGGTTGTCGGTCCAACTGAATGGGAACTTCGTACTCCCATCGTCGTTATAAAAGTAGGAACGACCCGGCTTTTTTACTACCACTTTAAAGAAAACATCTTTAAAGTGCTTAAACGATTGAGTAAAAGCCTTTAGTCTGCTTATTCCTGGCCTGTTTATCAACGACAGCCAAGTAGTTAGACTCTTGGGCCGAGTAACATAAAAATATAAGAAAGATTGAGGAGACGGCTGCAAATACAATGGCTGACACAACATCCAAAAAGCCTGCAAATACACCCAGTTGTTGGGATGCAGCTGAGTAGAGGCAACATTCATCAAGCATAATACCCCCATTGTGAAGTCATCAAAGAGCAACCTCACGTACAATTGTGAGAAATGGCACATATACATGTAGAAAAACCCCTCTAAAGCTCCTCCTGGCCATGGCATACATAGTCAATCGCGCTTACTCTGTCCAAGGCCACAATATCCCGCCTGATATTCCTCCCCAAAACAGGTATGCAATTTAGCCAAGATTTTAGCAGCCAGGACCATCTGAACAAAGAATGTTGGGTTCGCACATCCTCGGCCACCCAACCGTATCCGGCTCTTGCCGGCAAGCTGCTTTCTACTATCTCCACTGGCAGATCCTCCCTTGTTTCAGTAGTCACCTCCATTAGGATCCTCCCTTCACCGACCAACTGGCCACTAACCTCACTCCCTGACCGACCACTACCCTCTCCCCCTGAATGTTCACTCCCACTACCCGGACTAGATGATGACACACTACTACTAACACTTAACATACCTTTTCAAAATTTAAGATGACGATAGAGACAATGGACGTATCGAACAAATTTCACGCACACAAATCACTTTTCTCAAAATTTTGCAAATGAAGCGGGATGAACAAATATTTCTAACCACCTGTATTTATAATCAACATTTAAGCCACTATAAACTTTTCCCACCCAAACAATGAGCACAACAAATGTCACGACGAATGCGAGCGTCACACGTCTAAAAATGGCTGCGTAAATCCCTATGATAGGACCCCTGACAATTGAGACCCCTTCACCTACCTCCATCACTTCTGACATAGTCTTAGCAATGGTCATGACATCTCAAGACTAGGGGACTACTATACCATACCAAGAAGTAATGTTTTCTTGCCCAGAACTATCAAAACCAACAGGCAAATTGTCACATAACTCGTATTACCAAAGATCACCAGACCAGCATGTTGAACATACATCGTTAGCATTGATACAACCCGTCACTTACTCCAAACTGATAAGCATCCAAAGCTTCGACGCGATATATATCCCGCCAAAGGCTGGGGGATTGATGTACTATACCTAGGCGAACTTGGATAACTATACGGCCTAAACCGCCTACATATAGTCTTATAATAAAACCAATAGATGGATAGTCAACTAAACAAGATTACATAGCGGCCTAGGCCGCCTACTATAAAATGTCTCATTGTAATATAGGGCTAATAACTTTGAACTTAGCCCTCTCACAAATGCTTAGAACTTGGGCTCAGCCTAGGCCCACAGAGAATCTGAATATTGGCTCAAAATGACTCAAAAGGGGTCCAACCCATAAGAAGGGGCAGACACATTTAATGACTCTATAAATACGTGTGGATCCCAACAATTAAAGGTACGCTTTCATTAATTCCCTAATCTGATATTTGACTTTTGAGAGCCTTTACTGACTTGTTCGTCGGAGCCCTTTCCACAGGTAACCCCTTAAGGGTCCAAACCACCTACATTAGGAGACAACATGCACAAGTCAAGAAGGAGCCAGCTCGAGAGGTCAAGGATTCGGGTAATACATTACTTGTGTTCCCTGACATCTCTTATTTATTTCCACATAAACAAAAGACAGAAGGAGAAATATTGAATATAAAAGCTAAAATTTTACAAAACCAAATAATTAAATTTACAATAACAGAAAATTTTGTGACGATGAGAAAAATTGACAAAAACTAAAAACAGTTTTAGCTGTTTCTTTAACTGCTACAAAATAACCGTTAATATAAAATATTTTTTTTATTATAATACCATAACCTAGAACTAACTTTAACTAATGCTGAAAATGTAACTTTAAAACCTCTAAGCCACGAGACTAATTACTATACTACGTAAAATTTATTCTATTATCCTAAAAGCTAACTAAACTACTCAAACTTACCACTTACCTAATGCATTAAAGAAAACAGAACTGAAAACTAAAAACCATTGTAAGATTATATTCATTTCTAAAAACACCGAACTAAGCTAGATTTATAAAACCAACCTAAGATGCTCTCTAACTTAATCTAATCTAAAAACTAACAATTAACTAACCCAAAAGATAAGGGACATATCAATGAGTGGTTTGTCATGTCTTTTGGTTTTACCAATGCACCTAGTACTAGTTGCGGAACTTGAATAAAAGTTTTAGGAGCGCCAACTTTAATTTTTTTATATATAAATTATTTTTTCTAGTTAAATAAAAGATTCTTCATTTTTTCTACTTAAACCATTTTCATAGAGTGATTCACATTTGCACTTCTCAATTTCTAATATTTCTAATTCATTGAATCTTGTAACAGATGTATTCTAATTTTTATTCAAATTCAGGGTTATCCAACTAATTCATTATGTGCAGCGGAATTTGTAATGCAACCCAAGATATATCCATAAATTTTACCATATACAGCAGAAAACAAAAAAATCATTAAATTTCATAATTTAGGGTTGTACTAATTTGGGTAAAAATATAATTAAGATTCATGCCAATTTGATTAAATAATTCCTAAAATCATGATTAGGGTTCATACTAATTTGGATAAAACTTAATTTGGAAGAAACATTGTAATAGGAGAATAATAAATTTAAGATGCATAAATCATAATATAATACTAATATTGATTTATGAGAGATATTGTGATAACGCGTTCTTCAATCTCTTTATTCTTCAATCTCCATTCTCGATTTATCTCCTTACTTTTCTTTCTACTTTAATACTTTCTTGATGACTTGTTGAGAAATAATCTTATTATGACCAGAGATGGAACCATAATCGATTTTATTAACTTTATTAATCAACATCCATCAAATTGATTTTTATTTTTAAACAATAAAGATATACAAATTAAAAATATATAAATAAATTATTAGAAATTTTCTTAAACTTAATATAAATAATATAGTTATATATAAATATAATTTTAAAATATATAAAAATATATATAAAAAATATAAATAAAATGGGGAGCCATGGCTCTCTTATGAAGGACCGCCAATGCCTAGTACATTCATGAGACTCATGCATCATGTGCTTACAAAGTACTTTGGCAAGTTTATAGTGGTCTACATTGATGACATACTTGTTTATAACTTATATAGGGAAGAGCATTTGCATAATTTAAGAATGTGCTAGAGACCCTAAGGAAGGAGTTCTTCTATACTAATTAAGAAAAATGTTTTTTTGCGGTTCATGTGGACCACGAAAAAGTGGTCACTATCAAGGTGTGGCCTACACCTAAGAATGTGAGTGAGCTTAGATATTTTCAAAGTTGACTAGCTTCTATTTGAGGTTTGTGCCCCATTTTAGCACAATAGGCACCCCCTTAAATGAGTTGGTTAAGAAAGGTGTGGACTTTAAGTGGGGAGTTGATCAAACAAAGGCCTTTGAAACACTCTTAAAGAAAATTTAAATGTAGCGAATGTATATTTATATGGTTAAAATAATTTAATTTGTAAAATTTTGGTGTGATGGGTTAGAAAAATAAAATAAAATAATAAGTTGATTGTAGGTGAAACTATTTCAAAAGAAGTAAAGTAAAAAAATTATTTCAAAAGAAGTAAGTAAAAAAATAGATTTATAATTAGTAGGTTAAAATACTCTGTTAGTCCTCGTTTTTGTCGCAGAATCTCAATTTGGTCCTCGTATTTTTATTAGTCTCAATTAGATCCTCATTTTTGTAAATTAGTATCAATTAGGTCCTTTCCGTTAGTAGATAACTAACACCGTTAAGTAGGTGCCACGTGTCAGCTCCTCGTTTTTTTGAATTTTTTGAATTTATTTTAGATTTTTTTTATTTTTTTTAAATATTTATGCCACGTGTCACTTTTGTAGTGTGCCACGTGTCAATCTAATATGGTGACACGTGTCAAATTAATGTATGAATCTCAATTTGGTCCTCATATTTGTTAAATTGATTTGATTTTAGTCCCAATTTTTTTAAAAAAAAATTCAATTTCAGGCACTCCAAATTTAGACCAAATTTTACTTTTATATAATGTTATGATTATTTTTATTAAAATTGATATTTTTATTAAATATTTTAATAATATTAATTATATTTAATATTAAAATTTTTAATATATTTATTTTAATTTTTTATAAAATTATTTTAAAATTTTACATTTGAATTTATAAAATTGTTATTTTTAGGCCAACTAAAATATTGTTGATATTGAATATTATACAAATATTTCGAATATAAATTTATTAATCTATATATTTATAATTTTAAAATAAAATTTAAATAAAGTTTAATGTAAAATATAAATTTAAATAAATTAAATTTTGTTAAAAATATGTAATAGAAATATCACTTGTAATAAAAGTATCATCATTACATTTATAAAAAAATTAAATTTGTTCTAAATTTGGAGCACATGAAATTAAAATTATTTTAAAAAAATTTGGAACTGAAATCAAATCAAATTAACAAATATGAGGACCAAATTGAGATTCATACAATAATTTGACACGTGTCACCATATTAGATTGACACGTGGCACACTACAAAACTGACACGTGGCATAAATATTTTTTAAAAAAATTCAAAAAAAATTCAAAAAAAAAATTCAAAAATTCAAAAAAATTCAAAAAATTCAAAAAAATGAGAAGCTGACACGTGGCACCTACTTAACGGTGTTAGTTCTCTACTAACAGAAAGGATCTAATTGATACTAATTTACAAAAATGAGGACCTAATTGAGACTAATAAAAATACGAGGACTTGAGATTTTGCTACAAAAACGAGGACCAATAGAGTATTTTAACCTAATTAGTAATACACTTTTAGGTGAAATATAAATCAATGGCGAGAAGTGGACGCCTCAACAATGTTCAAACATATTTTTGTGTGCCTCTTGTTGTTTGACAGTTTGAACATTTTTTGGACCATCCATGTTTTTCCCTTAAGTCCATCTTTGCTCTTATTTGACATCCCTTAGGTTTGGCATTTTGATGTTCTGTTCTTTTCATTTGTGGATTTGGACATAGTATTTGGTCGTGTAAGGAGGCCAACAATCTTCATTCTCGAGTTCACCAAATAGACCTTTGTATACTTGAAAGACTTGGTTCAATCTATACACATGTGCGATGTAATTTTCAAAATTGTGGTGTGCATATTTGCATGCTGTAAGCATATATGAGCATGGTAGGTGTAGTTTTTTTTGGAATTTACCACATTCACACCACAATTTGTCCAAGCGGACTGCAAACTTCCTCTATGTCGAATGTCTCTTGGATTTTTGCGTTTCTTGTATAAAATATTTGGTGCTCCTGTCAAAAGAAAACATTGTATGAGTGTTTGCCTTTGATTGTGCATCTTCCAATGCCTTTGCTACAACTTCGAAGTAGACATGCCCAACAACCATCATGGTTGTGACCTATCTACCTCTTCGATAAAGAATTTCTTGCAATGGGTGTATGTTGCCATAACCATTAAAGATATTGGAAGGTTTCTCGTCTTCTTCAAGAATGGGCTCACTGAGATTAGTAGTGATATGTCCCCAATGTTGGCCACTACCCCATGCAAGAGTCCACTTGTCTATAGAGATATAACAATTTAAGATATTTGAAAAAAAATCGAATATTTTTATTATATTTAAATATGTAAGTGTAAAGAAATATTTTTAAGAATTTAGTGTTTTTGTATTTAATTATTTAAATAAGAAGATGTTTTTTCTTTAATTTTTTTTATGCATTTCTTTTAATTGTTTTTACAAGCATAGTAAAAGCCTTTTTTTTCTCAATATAGCACACTGTGTGCACTATTTACAGGGATAACATGACTTTGTTTGCATGTCAAAATTCAGTCCTTAGGGATCCAAATTCTAACCTTCAATGTGTCCATTCTATATAAGAAAATCAATGGAAATTTTGTTCATGAGGAACCAAATTTTGTGTTGGATTTTTAAATGTTTTTTGTTCAAATTATTTAAACATAGTAGATGGAAAAGTTAAATTAAAATTAAACTAGTATGGTTTGGGAAGGTCCCCAAATTGCTACGGTTTGGACAGATGCCCATGACGATTTAGGGTTAGGCATGTCCCTATGATTGCTACGAGTTGGGCATGTCTCCATGACTACTACTTAGATGATGTGTTATGAGATGTAAATGATATTGATAATTCTTTGATTAGATGCATAGTAAGGATAAACAAGTAAAGAGTGCGATGAGTTTGGACTAGCAATTTACAGTTTATAATTTTTCTTTTATTCATGTTACTCGAAATTATTTTGTATAGATAATATATTTATGTTTTCTCCATTTCAATAAAGGTCTTAAAGTTCTTCATTTATTTTTAATAAGATTTGTAAGTGGTTATTGTATACTTAAGATGACTAGAACTTGAAGTCATTACGCTCATTAGACGAGTTGAAAATTAGTCTATTAAACTTATCAAATTTAGCTTTAAAGAAAATGTCCTTTTCAAAATCATGTTTTCGGGATATTTTACTAGAATAATTAATTATTTATAACTAAATGACTTTGAAAATGTTAAGAAAAATAAGGATGTTACATAATTAGTCATTTATACTAAATGAATATACATTGCAAAATATTTATTAAAATTTAAAAAAAAATTACAATACTCAACTTTTTAAATTTTTTTAAAAAAATAAAAGAGATGCATAAAAAATCCAATTTCTATTTTTATATTTTTTTCTAAATAAATTTTTTTTTAATAAATTTTAATACTTTTTCTATTTTATAATTTTATAAATTTCAATTAAAAATTTTGATATTTTATTACATTTTTTAATTTCTATTTTTTATATATTTTTTAATTTAAGAAAACTGTGCCTATAATAAAAGGGTTTAGTATGGTAATAAAGACGTGATCGAGACTAATGAAGAAAATAATTCCCATTTTTCGAGCCATTTTCATTCAAGCTAGAAGGGCCTGATAGTTTGTTAGGTTATTACTAGCCTTAGTGTAAAACATAGTAACTGCTTGAGCATTATTACAACGTTCGAGACAACATCTTCTCAAACTTCTTTCACATACGACTTTCAAGCAAGTAATTTTCAAACATAAAATAAATATTCATGCATACGATTATCACAGTAATTTAATTTCACAGATATTTTCGGTGCTCTAATAGACATAAATGACAGGGAAGGTGATAGACATAATTTCATGGAAGTTCGATTTATCTTTCTCCTTTTTTAGAGCTAACCTTTCTTTTCGTGTGTTTAACAATAGGCAAAATCCTTGTAGAAATATTTTTCAAAAATTTCAAATCTTTAAACCTCAATTCCAAATTCTCTTTTTTTATTATAAAGTAGTCTTTGCAAAGTTGTACCAATAGTTTTACCACACTAAAAACTAGTTTTAATCTACTAAAGCTACTTAAAATGAAGGTCTAAACAACTTTTTAGTTGATTAAATCCTTATTTTAATAAATTAAAATCACTTCATCAAAGGACCTTTATTAATTTTCGTTGACTAAATCACGTTTTAATTAGTTAAAATAAAACATTCTTTAGCCATAAAATCAGCTAAGGTGTATTAAAGTCCAGTAAGATCAATATCAATTGAGCTAATTAAAAATAAATTAATCAAATAAAATTAATTTAACTTTTAAATAGCTAAAAACATTTCCAAAATATATTTATTTCAAAACAAATCAAGATCAAACATTGTAAAACTTACTTGCACCCTAAATGTAATCTTATAACTCAAAAACACTATAAACTACAAAATCAACCTAGCAACACATCATTCATAATTTTATTGAAGACGTCAAATTTATAATAAGATACACTTTACACGATTCTTCAATTCAAACATTCATACTTTTAAAATTCTACGTCTACTTTAACATTTAGTGAGTCATGTTGACACTAATTTCATAACAATTATTTTTTCTTTTGACAATTTTTGTTAGGAATTAGCTCACAAATTTATTACAAAGCATCAACATAAACAAAATCGATAACAGATGCAAGTGTTAAATGATAAAGATAAATAGAAAAATAATAAAGAATCATACACCAAAGTAATAATGTAGTTCAATTGAATTATCGCAGAACTTCAGAACTTCAAGCTACGTTTACTAAAGAATTTATTATAGTACATGGATTACAAGAGTTTTTCCCTCAACAAACTCTCACTCATGATAAGACTTCAAATTACAGCTCTCCGTTAGTTAGCTTCAACTAAAGCTACAAGAACATGTTTATATAACAAATATTATTATAATTGACACAGGTAAAACATGTCTAGATAAAAATAATAAGCGTTTTTTACTACAAAATATACTAGCCATCAAACTGTTATATAAGATGTTTTGACCAAACGATCTAAGACTCAATAAATACCAAGAGACTAGACAATTTAGTGAGTCTATCAAATACATAATAACAATCTAACACTAATCAAACGTTTCAAGAATCTTTGTTATGATCTTACTTAATCATTCTTCATAATTTTACTTACCTATCGATATTCAGTACCTTAATATAAATAAAAAGCACTGGTTATTGAAATTTCAACACAAAGTATAAAGAGTTTAACCCAAAATATTAACCCGACTTCTGACATTATAACTAGATTACTTCAAATACAACTTTTACCACCACCACCCGGCTAATGATTTTGTAATTATCGTAATGCACCCAATAATTTGCTTTAAAATAATAATGTTTCTGTAAGGTTAGATGATTTTCATTCCAATGGTTTCCAACTGCTATCAATCCTTGTTTCTTTTCACCACTTTAATGGTACCTGGACAAGACATTTTGTCCTTAAATGATAGAGTAATTAAATTAATTTATTACCTAGCCTAATAAATGACTCACATATTTATATTTTTGTGTTGGACTTTTACCTTCTCGGTTGACATGATCCTCATCTAGTGCTTAATCTGTTTTTTTTTTTTTT
>Ga0214543_1010296_pt1 | contig 13954 bp, 7 predicted proteins | sample CNSS2metaG_FD_160094 | JGI IMG/M metagenome (GOLD analysis project Ga0214543, IMG submission 160094) | Root nodule microbial communities from cowpea collected in UCLA plant growth center, Los Angeles, California, USA - CNSS2 | ecosystem: Host-associated > Plants > Roots > Nodule | place: USA...
CACTGCAGACTTCATTGGACTGTTCATCTTCATTCTACGCAACATTTGCATCACACATATGTGCTTTTATAACCAAATGTTTCTATGAATAATTTCCTTTTAGGAAATTTTCACCCATCCTTAATATTTTCTTAAATTGAAATTCATATTTTCTTATTATTAAAATAACACTCTTAATTCTTATTTTAATTATGTTTATACATTTATTTATTTATTTTTCTACAACTATTTTCGAATCATTTTTAAATATAATAAAATCATACCAAATTTAATCATGTATTCTATAACTTTCAATTTTATGGTAAACAATGTTTCCATAAAAATATATAACTTTTTAAAGGTAAATTATAATTGAGCAACAATCTAAGCTTTTTTTTAGATATTGTTAATATATATTAATTATATCCTCTGCTTTAAAAAATATTTAATTTTATACTTTATAAGTTTTAGTTAATATGTTATTTTATATTAAATTGTGAACAACAAATATTCTAATAATAAAAAAGTGTATTCTAATAGAATATGTAAGTGTAAACGAGGAGGAGAAATAGAAGACGTGATGAATAAAATATTCTAATATTATCATATTAGCTTATTCTATCTACTTGTATTTGACAATGATCGTGTACGCGGTAAAGGTGAGCAGAGGATATTGCAGTTGGAGCTGGTGAGACTTAGAGCCGGAGCAAGGCTATTATGGGATGAAAAGTTTTATCTGCAGTTTTTAATGATTTTAGTTTAGTGATTTGTAAATTTCCCTTGATTAGATTTTTGGTTATGTATTGGAGTTTATAATTAAGGATGGCAACGGGACAGGGCGGACACGAGTTTCGCTATCCCATACCCATTCCCATAAAAAAAATTAATCCCCATCCCCATACCCAAACCCAACGGGTATCAAACTTTTGTCTCATCCCCATCCCCACCGCGTAACGGGTATAATCTCGTACCCATATCTATACCCATTTTCTTACTACTTTAATATTAATTTTAATTTTTTTTATAAAATAATAAAAAAATTATGATAAAGGAAACATAATATTATCAAATATTCAATATTAGAATGATAGTTGTTTATTCGATATCAAATACTTTAAAATAAATTATAATTGTTTACATTTTAGATTATAATACCAAATAAAATTTCATGAGAACCAAAACAATTATTAAATTTACAAATATTAATGAAACATAGTTGATAAATTTAAAAATATAAAAGTAAAACAAATATTCAAATTAAAATATATTTTAAATGTTTGTTTACTTCAATCTTTTAAATTCTAATGAATCTTTTTTTATACACTAATAAAAGTTATAATACATCATTTGATCAAAATGATACAAAGAACAAATAATAATCATAATAAAAGTTTAAAACAAATTATAATTGTTTACATTTTAGATTATAATACCAAATAAGATTTCATGAGAACCAACACATTTATTAAATTTTTACAAACATTAATGAAACCTAGTTGATAAGATTTAAAAATATTTTTTAAAAAATATAAAAGGAAAACAAATATACAAATTAAAATATATTTTAAATGTTTGTTTATTTCAATCTTTTAAATTCTAATGAATCTTTTTTTTTATACATTAATAAAAGTTACAATACATCATTTGATCAAAATGATACAAAGAACAAATAATAATCATAATAAAAGTTTAAAATAAATTATAATTGTTTACATTTTAGATTATAATACCAAATAAAATTTCATGAGAACTAACACATTTATTAAATTTGCAAACATTAATGAAACCTAGTTGATAAAATTTAAAAATATTTTTTTAAAAATATAAAAGGAAAACAAATATTCAAATTAAAATATATTTTAAACTTTTGTTTATATCAATTTTTTAAAATTCTAATGAATCTATTTTTTATACACTAATAAAAGTTATAATACATTACTTGATCAAAATTATACAAAGAACAAATAATAATCATAATAATAAAATTTTAATATAGATCTTGTATCTTTTGAACTTTAATTATGTTGGATGGTGATAAAAAAATATTCACGACAATTACATTAATTTTTTATATTGTAGTAAATAAAAGTTATTTATACAATTATAGTGAAAAAAAATTACAATATGATTGATAATGAGTTAGAAAATAAAAAATAATTAGATAAAATATATCGAAATAGTATTCTACATAACGAAAATAAACAAGAAATAAAAATATTAAAAAATTAACAAATGTTTACAACCAATTTGAGAGACTATTAAAAGAAATCGCACAAAGGAAAATAAATGTATAATTAAGGGTATGATAAGTTGAAAAATATCTTAGAGATCTAAGAAAACTTTGCAAATATCAACATATATACTCAGTGCTTGAGAAATAACAAAAAATTATTTTAGTGAAACAAAAAAGTTGTTCAAAAGAAACAAAAACTAATAATAAGAATAATAAGTAAATGATTTTTTTTATATTACCTAGTAAACGAAAGGTTTGTGCTATTAAATACTTAAATTGAGAGTATTAAACATTCTCATATAAAAGAAAAATATACAATAAAAATATTAATAAATAATAGAAATATTCAAATGTGACACATAAAAAATTTTAATTGACATACATCTTTTTAACGTGATTAAATAAATGTTATAATGGGATGAAAAATATATTTTGAAATTCGAATGAGTTTCATGACAAACCAAATAATTAGAAGAAATAAAAAATAATATATATATATATATATATATAGATATATGGTTATTTAATTAATTTGGAATATTTTAATAATTTGAACGGGGATGGGTATTATGGCGGGGATATGTACATCCCCTTACCCATCCCCATACCCAATTGAAAAAGTCGGGGATTCCCCATACTCATACCCATACCCAGTCAATGCGGGGATTTCCCATCAAAACGGGAACGGGTTTGGGCAATACCCACCGGGACAGATTTATTTGTCATCTCTATTTATAATTATAATTATGAATTGAGGTATTTCATTAAATGCGTATTAAAGTTTTAAATTTTTCCATGATTATGGGAAATGAGGTTTTATTAAATGAGGTTAATTACATTTTCTTTATAATATTATTTAAATTCGTAATATACACTAGGGATGTTACATTAGTACTATAGGAGCACTAATGTATCTTGCCAATTATACTCGACATGATATAGCATTTGCTGTAAATTTGTTAGCAAGATATAGTTCTTCAACTATAAGAAGACATTGGTATGGAATAAAACATATATTTCATTATCTTAAGGGTACTATGAATATGGGTTTATTTTATACAAATGATTCAAAATCAAATCTAATGGGTTATACAGATGCAGGTTATTTATCACATCCTCACAATGGTCGATCACAAATAGGATATTTGTTCACATGCGGTGGCCAATGGCGGAGCATAGAAGAAGCTGGGAGGGGCCATAGCCCCCCCAAAGATTTTTGAATTTTTTTTAAATATATATATTTTTAAAATTTTTAAAAATTTTTAAATTATAGGTAGTATATTTTATAAATGGATGAAAACTTTTTATTTCTTTTATAAAATACACCCAATTAATGTTAATAGATAATAAAACATAAAATTTAATATATAAAGAATAAAATATTTAGGTTTAATTAATCTTTTCGTCACTATTTTCATCTAAAAATATCAAGTTGGTTCTCAAGTTTTTTCTAGTCTCAATTTGGTTTTAATTACACCAACAAAACAAACTATCTTTATTTGCAACTTTAAGTTTAATGAAAAAACATTGATTTGTTTCAAGAAATTTAATGAAAATAACCAAATTGCATCATTTTTTCAAAATTCAGAACCAAATTGAAACTAAACAAAATTGGAGGACCAACTTAAAATATTTGACCTAAAAAATAATAAAAACATAATAATTAAACCAAATATTTATTAAGATATGTTTTATGTCATTTCTTCTTGTCTTGTTAGTTTTACAAAAAATTGTGTTTATCTCTCACTCTCATTTTATTTTTTAAGAAAAAAGTAATTATTTTTTCTCTCATTTCTCATTTGTCTTATTTCTTTTTCGAAGAAAAGAAAAGTAATTCTCTTTTATTTTACTTGATAATGAAATATTAATTTAATAGCTAACATTGTTTTTTTTTTATCTCATCAGCCTTTGGTATATTCATTTTTTATGAATATAAAAGAAAAAACAATGTATTATGTGTTTTTTCATAACCGATTTTTAATTGTTACTTAACTATACTATATTTTTTCTTTAATATTTACACTTCTCAATTTTTTTAGTAAGGTATGATAAATTATTTTTAATATTATTTTAAAAATAGGTATATTGATGAAGAATAAAAGAATATATTCATTATTCAAAAATGATAAAAGTGAAATCATTCGTGAAGATGAAAAGAAGATATATTATATTTTTCACAACATTAAACTAAAGATCAAATTATTCAGTTAGAGGAACCAATTTTTAAAACATTATACTAATGATCCAATAATTTAATGATGAAAGAATTATACTATTTGGACCCTCCAAAACTTGCGGTTAAGATCCGCCACTGTGTATGTTATACGGGAACAAATGTTGATGCAAATGTTAGTGGAGAAGCATAGTTGAGAGGAGCTCGAAGGAAAGATTTTGATAAGTTTTTATGAAAAGCATTTAGAAATATTTACTTTTGAATAAGATAAATTTAATAGTTTGACAGATTTGGGATTTGAACTTGGAAGAAATTTGTCAGACATTTTCTTCCACTTTACGAATACCAACTCTATATTGGATCGTCAACCTTCCACCATTGATTGTTTTGATACACAGACTTCATCCTTCAGACTCACTTTAAATTGAGTTGCTAACATGATGTCACCTCCTTCTCTCTCCTCAACATAAGGCAAGAACACAGAGAGTCCTTGAAAGCCTTTATTGAAATATTTGGCATGGTTGCTCTCATGGTGAAAAGGTCTGAACCCTGAAATCATATTGCACTACATGATTAATGACCTACAAGTAGGGCCATTTGTTGATGAGTTGTGCATGAACCTTCAAGCCAATATTGAATGATTTTAGATAGCGGGCCGCCAAGTTCATGCAAGTGGAAGACATGAGGAAGTACAAGGATACGTCAAAGTTGATACTACACCAACTGAGAAGAAGGAGGTCGACCAGGCACTCGTTCCCAAGAGCAATGTCCACCCATGAGAACGTAAACTTGTGTGATACTCACTATGCACCCATCAACACCCCTAGATCACACATCTTGGAGGAAGCTCTACAAGTTGACCTCATCCCGTTGCGAAGAAAATTTCAAAGCCTACCTAATGCTGACATGAACAAGTATTGTAGGTACCACCACAATAACGACCACACAACCGACGAATGCATGACCCTCAAAGACAAGGTAGAAGAATTGATAAGGGTTACGCATCTTAGGAATTTTGTTAAAAGAGAAGATGAAGAAGCATCAAAGGTAAAGTATCGCAAGTATGACGACAAGAGAGACAAAAGAAGGGATAGAGACAAATATGAAAGAAGAGAGAAACCACTAAGACAAGACGATAGATGACAGGATTGACAAGACAACAAACCACCTTCTAGAGGGGTAATCAATACCCACATACATCTTACAATGTACTACTAAGGTGGCTATCGTTGAATAAGCTTACCTAATACCATATTGGGCCTAAGTTCTCTTGAATATTTGAGTTGACTGTTTAAAATTGTACAATAATGAAATTTTAGAAGAACCACCTTGGAACACAAAGCTTTAGAAGAGGCTTTCTTTAGATGAAGTTCTTAGTCATGCCAAGTCCATATCCTCTTTCATAAAAGAAAATGTTTTTCATTACCTTTAGATTTGTTGTATTCCATAGCACAAAGAGAGCTCGTTAGTCTTTTGTTTTTGTCCTCTCCTTCTCTCCCTTGTTTGCGTATCTAGGTTTATGTAACTTATTTCAAATCCTTGATGCCATTGAAAAGTTATGTTTCTTAGAAAAGTTAATTTTGAAGGGAAACAATTTTACTACACTTCCCGATCTCAAGGTTCTTTTCGAACTATATTATTTAAACTTACAGCATTGCAAGCAATTGAAATATTTGTCTGATCTCCCTTCACGAGCAGAATTACCCTGAAACTTTACAACTCCACATTCCCATATTTACATTAAGTAGAGGAGGATGTAGAATTTGTAGGATTAATGATTTTCAACTTCCCCGAATTAGTTGAGAGGGAGTGTTGCTATAACATGAGAGTTTCATGGATGGTACAAGTTGTTTAGGTGTGCATGTTGTTTCCTTACTCTTCCCTTTTTTTTTCCGTTTTCCATTAGGAAAAAAATTATTAATGCATAACTCTATAATGCTACAAGATGACCCTGTTCGGTAAACTTAAATAGAATAAAGTTTGTTATAGGCGTTGTTGGTAGTTAGTATACTAGTCGTTTATAGTCGTTGGGTGGTTAATGTATTAGCCATTGGATAGTTAATGTACTAGTCGTTGGGTAGTTAATGTACTAGTCGTTTATAGCCGTTGGGAGTACAACGAACGAAAATTGTGAGTCTATAAATTGTATTGTTGATGACATGAATAAGAACAACCAAAAACAGTGAATAAGTTTTTCATCTAAGAGCCTCTTTCTCCTAACAAAGTGGTATCAAGAGCTAGGTAGGTAACCAGGAAGCTAGAGAAAGCTAGGTTGTTCTTGAGTGTTAGAGAAAGCCAGTTAGCCTGAGTGTCTTGCCAATATATTGGAGAACCAGGTTGATAATTGATGAGCACCTATCCATTTTATTCCCTTCCACCAACCCCATGATTTGTGAAGCTTTGCAACCTCCAACTAAATAATTTTTAAAATTGTAAAGCTAAAACACTAATGAAACACCTAAAATGTCATTAAAATAAACAATGATTAAATATAATTTGCATCTGATGCTAAACTTACAAACCAAAGCCAGGCTAGTGATATGCATCCCATCAATCATCAAAGAAATTAAAGTTACAAAAATACAAGTTTACATCCTATAACAACAAAGTAAACCTTTCAAGAGAAGAAGAAAAGCATGAAGAAGTTCTGTTGAGGAGCTATTTCTTTTTAGGGTTAGTTTTGGTAATGATGAAATGAAAGTAAAGCCCTACAACATGCAAACACTAAAGAAGAAATACGGAAAAAGTAAACGGAGAAATCAACATGACGAAAAAAACTAATGCAATGGAAACTGACCTAAGGATAAGGATTGGTTTGAAATCGCGGAAATTGGGAAAAGGAAGAAAAAGAAAACAGAGAGAAATTGGAGTGTGAAGCCTTCATGCGCTGCCAAGTTGGGGAAATACCGGTGGACGAGGAATCGGTGGTTACGTTGGGGCGGCACCTCCTTCGCACAGCAGCGGCATGTGGTGTGGGGGCTTCTCAAACGGTGAACGACCGTGACGGGAAGAGAAGAAAACCAACGCCGAGGAATGTAGCATTTCAAAAGCAACACAACGTGAGAGGTTGAGATTCCAAAAGCGCAATAAACGATGGAGAATGAAAGAGACTATCAAATTTAGAGCAAATCTTAACAATGGAGAAAGAGGAAACCGTTGATAAAGAGAAAGACTAGAAGAAGACTGAATAGTAACGAAATAAATGTTGAGATCGTACATAAAGATGAAAGGAAACATTTTTTTCCCTCGCCAAGTGTTTAATGATCGAGCATAATTTTTTTTCTACAATTTTTTAGTGAACTAATTAATATACTTTTCCTAAATAGCCAAATCTAAATAAAAAAATAGCAAAATTTTAAAAAATTTATAAAATTGTCTTTCTTAAACTTATAATTCTTTTATTAAAAGTAATGTTTATATATTATTGTTTATTTTAATTAAAACCTTTGTTATATTGCTATATATTTATTATAGCTTGAATATCATGAAATTTTTTTACATTTTTATATGATAATATGTTTTAATTTATTTATTGATATTGATATTGAAATTTTATATTTCAATGTATACAATTATATTTAAAAATAATAATTTTAAATGTTTAAATTAAAATTAATTTTAGAATATTTAAATTAATAATAATTTTAACATGTTTAAATTTAAAAAAATTGATGTTTAAATTAAAAATTATTAAAAATAATAATTATTTCTTTTAAATTTATAATATTTCCGTGTGTAAAAGATAGTTACAAAGGTAACTAATAATATTTTATTTTATTAATTAAAAAGTAAAAATAAAATTCCTATTTTCTCACAAATTAGCTAGATATTAGCTACAAATATATGTTATGGTAAATTTGTAGCTATTTTGCTATGAATCAGTTACAATTTTATCCATTCGCTATTTTTTTGCAAATTAGTGAGAGATTAACTACAAATATATGTTTTGGTAAATTTGTAGCTATTTTGCTACGAATTAACTATAATTTTATTTTTTCGCTATTCCCTGGCAAATTAGTGAGGAATTAGCTACAAAAAATTTCCCTCACTAATTTCTCTAGCAAAATACAAAATTTCTTTCCAAAAAAATTATATAGTAGCTACAAAAAATTTCTTAGCTAATCCATAGCTAATCCCTCGCTACCAACTTTTGCTACAGATTAACTATGAAATTGCTAGGAAATGTTCTGTGGCTAAATGTAGTAGCTAATTAGAGAGGGATATAATCTCTCGCTATTCCGTAGCTAATTCGTCTCAAATTCCTCGTTAATCCCTCACTAAAATGAAGTTATAAAGTTTTAGAATTTCTAGCTAATCAATAGCTAATTCGTAGCTAATTTGTCCTAACTTTTCTCTCGCTAATCCGTAGCTAATTTGTCGCAAGTTTCTCTCGTTAATCTGTAGCTAAGTTGTTGCAATTTTGCTCTCACTAATTCGTAGCTATTTTCTCGCAACTTTGCTCTCATAAATTTGTAGCTAATTTATTGCAATTTTGTTGTCACTAATCCATAACTAATTTGTCGCAATTTTATTATCGCTAATCGGTAGCTAATTTGTCACAATTTTGTTGTCGCTAATTCGTAGTTAATTTATTGTAATTCTGATGTCACTAATTTGTAGTTAATCCCTCACGGATATTGTTTTGTTAATTACAATTACAAAATAAAATCACAAATAAAATTAATAATAAAATTTTAAAAATATATAATTTTGTTTAAAAATATTTTTTAATTACAAAACAACCTATAAATGATTTATTTATTTTACTAATATTAATACTTAAAATTAAATTATCAAAATTAGTACTTAAAATAAAAAAATTGAAATCGCAATGGATCAAAGTATTTGATATGTTGATAACAAATTAATTAAATAATTTATAAAAATATAAAATAATTTAAAGATTCCTTAAATAACTTAAATAATTCTAATTTTTCACTAAAAAGACTTTATTTACAAATGCCAACATTAATTTTCTCATTTTACCTTTTGCTTCTAATGAATAAAATAAACAGGTGCAAGTTTATTGATTATCAACTCATTAATTACCGCTTAATTAACATCGAGGTATAAAACTTCTAATCATAACAATTTGTAAATCCATGTCAACTTCCATACATAGTGACCATGTTGAAATTAAAAAAAAAATGAGTCTTGTAAGGTCACTTGGAACAAATTTTTCTAGAATTCCTAAAACGCAATCCAACATCGTGTATTCGGCAATGCATGGTCCTTTTCTTCTTTCTCACTCACGCGAGACTACTTATCCTTCTCCAAATTGTGTAGGGACTTATCAACAAAGCTTCAGAAAAAGCTTCATATAGAACATCTTCATCATCTTTATAAGGGAAAAATCAAACATATTCGAAACCAAAACAAAATTGAGTATCCCATGTAGATTTCTTCAAACAATTACGATCCATAAACTACACTTTAATAGATTGTAAGTATATTCAATCATTTTTTACTTGAAACCTATTCATTTTATACTTAGTATTCACAAAGTGGAATAGCATCCCCTCAGCATAACTTTTCATTGTAAGACCCGGGAAAAATTAATTATTTAATAAATGCGGGTAGTAGAAGCCTTTATGGCATTTAATGTTAGTTGTTGTGATGTGGAAAAGTACTAGCTCAAGTGGGTGAGAGTACTTTACTTGTGTGAGAGGACTTGGGTTCAAGTCTTATGTATGTCAATTATGTGTTATTTGATTTATTATTAATTTTAATAATATGCATGACTATCTCTGATTGTTAATAATCTCGCCTAATTCTGAAATATACATGAATAAAAGTATCTCTGCCATGAAATTTCATGCATGTTATGGTGTGGATTTGGGGTTTTGATTGTTTTGATGTATTGTGATAAAACCCTTATGAGAGTGTATGGAAATTATGGGATTTTTTGTACTGTTGGTGTTTAAGGTCTGATTTCGCATTTTGGGTGATTAATTTGGTGTCTAAATCATGCACATAATGTTGTATCCTGTGATGTATTGCTTGGCATAGTTGAATGGGGTTTTGGCCTTTTGGGGATAGGTTTCTACGCGCATGACAAGGAGAATATTTTCTATTCTCGCTCAAGCTAACTAGGCTCGCCTAGGCGAGAATAGCATAAACAAAATTTTGAATAGTGTCTGCACATCTCGCTCAGGCGAGAGTAGCTCGCCTAGGCGAGAAATCGCGTAGTGGTGAGGTTGTGCTCGAGGGTCTCACTCAAGCGAGGAGCCCATGGTTTAAGCGATAGAGTACCTCGCTCAGGCGAGAGGTACTCGCCTAAGCGAGAAATCGCAACTGAGGAGTGTGTGTTCTGATGTCTTGCTGCCTAGGCGAGTGATGTTGTGTTAAGCGAAGGGAGATCTCGCCCAGGCGAGACGAGCTCGCCTAAGCGAGTCTTCGCACGGAAACCATGGTAGCACGCTCGCTCAGGCGAGGAAGCTTAGCTTGAGCGAGACAGGCCTGGTCGCTTAAGCTAAGGCTTCTAGCCCAAGCGAGTTTAGTGCAGTTTGTGGGTATTGGTTGTACGCATGGATGCGAACGTGGATCAAGAGATGTTATTCCATGAGCGGGTAGGTTCATGGATGGTGATTGACATGTGATTAGGGCCATGAGCGGGAAGGTTCATACTCAATAACTCTCTTGTGGGGATACGAGCGAGGTAGGTTCGTATGTTCCGTGCTCACAGTTGAGAGATGCAGCGTGCGGAGAGGTACGTAGCTGGTGGATCACAGGTGTTAGACTACGGGCGGGCAGGTTCGTAGAGTAGGATTACGAGCGGGGAGGTTCGTAGAGGCAAGACCACGAGCGGGCAGGTTCGTGTGAGCATCATGAATCCTGAGTCCATAGCTAACTTTGTTGATTAAATTGGAGGTTTAAAAGCCTTAGGGGTATTAAGGATGTGATTAGGGTCTAACTATGAGAATATAATTGGGTGTATTTGTATTATTTAATTGATATGTTTCTTATATTCTATTGAGCTCACCCTTTCTGTTTGTGCTTGGCGATGATCGTGTAATTCTTTACACGAGAGCAGTTGATGATACAAGTGATGCTGCTAACACCTGAGACGAAGAGAGGGCTATATTGAGGATTTTGAGCTAGGGAATTCTTAGGGTTTTCATTGTTTTGTTAGATTTTGGAAATTGTAATAAAAATACTATTTAGTTTTATTTAAATTTATGGCAATATTATTATTGTGTTAAATTTTCCCGTATTTTGGGAGTAATAAAGTGCAACGTTTGAATTTATTTATTCTTATTTATATATTGATTTATTTTAATCAAGTAATTTCCAGTAGGGATGTTACACTCATCCTCAAATTTGCAACCATTGAAACAAATGAATAATCCTAAAAATAGGAGAATCCAAACGATTCAAACATCCAACATTAAAGTAAATTTTTACGTGCACCAAACATGGGAACATAGTATGATCTAACAGGTTCAATTAAAAGATAAAATAAAACTTTATAAAGGAAATCAAAAATAAAATTTCATTCCATCAACCCGAAACCACAAATGCATCATTATGAACTAAATATACAACCTCAAATAGATCTAGTTTCCGTTACAATTCCAATAGACCTCAACGATTAACAATTAATCAATAACACTCGAATATTCAAATACAATTACATAATTTCCACTATAATTACTAATAATTTTGAATTTCAGTGACCAAAATAGATCTAATTTCATAGCATCACCCCTCACATCAATTTTCAATCCCAAACCAAAACATTGAAACTACATCCTTCAAAATTGAGGTTCAAACCAAATCCAGAATACCAATCCAATGCATTAAAGAGAGACTAATCGTGAATACAAAGCATCTCAATCATCAGTACTCATCTAATCAGCAACCTTATCAATTCAACCAAACATACATTGAGTAAATTTTCAGAACATTCGAACATTAAAATACCTAAATCCTTTCCCCTCAATAAATTCAATTTCAATGCTCAAAATATCTAGGATTTAAACAAATTATCATCAATGGGTTTAAACAAAGAGGGAGAATCGGGAACTGAACCTTTTCAAACTGCAGGAGTAATCACTATTGTAGAACTGAAACGACAGACTCGTCTGTCAAGAGGAACAATGCGAGAAGGAAAAGTAGTGAGAATAGGAGATTGTGCTTAAGTAGAAAATGGAAAAGTGTGTTCATAAAAAACAACATCTTTAGAGATAAAGATTTTGCCATGACTGTCAAGTAGAGATGGCAACGGGGCGGGGACCAGTTTTGCTATCCCATATCCATCCCTGTAAAAAAATTCATCCCCATCCCCATACCCAAACCCAACGGGTATCAAACTTTTATTCCATCCCCATCCCCATCCCCACCGGGTAACGGGTATAATCTTGTACCCATACTCGTACTCGTTTCCTTACTACTTCAATATAAAATTTAATTATTTTATAAAATAATAAAAAATTACGGTAAATGAAACATATTATTATCAAATATTCAATATTAGGAGGATGATTGTTTCTTCGATATCAAATATTTGAAATAAATTATAATTGTTTACATTTTAGATTAGAATACCAAATAAAATTTCATGAGAACCAAAACATTTATTAAATTTGCAAACTACAAACATTTATGAAATCTAGTTGATAAAATTTAAAAATATTTTTGAAAACATTTAAGGGAAAACAAATATTCAAATTAAAATATATTTTAAATGTTTACTTACTTCAATTTTTTAAATTCTAATGAATCTCTTTTTTATACACTAATAAAAATGATAATACATCACTTAATCAAAATGACGCAAATAACAAATAATAAACATAATAATAAAATTTTGACATAAATATTGTATTTTTTGAACTCTAATATATGTTAGATGGTGATAAAAAAATATTCATGGCAATTATATTAAATTTTGATATTGTACTAAATAAAAGTTATTTATACAATTATAGTGAAAAAATTACATTATGATTGATATAATGAGTTAGAAAATAAAAAATAATTAAATAAAATGTATTGAAATAGTATTATACATGATGGAAATAAACATTAAAAAAAAATATAAAAAAATTAACAAATATGTGTCTTAGAAACAATTTGAGAAACTATTGAAAGAAATTGCACAAAGAAAAACAAATGTATAATTAAGGGTATGATAAGATGAAAATACCTTAAACATCTAAGAAAACTTTTCAAATATCAACATATATACTCAATGGTTGAGAAATAATTGTTTTAGCGAAACAAAAGAGTTATTCAACTGAAACAAAAATTAATAAAAATAAGTAATTTTTTTATATTACGTAGTAAATGAAAGGTTTATGCTATTAAACACTTAAATTGAGACTATTAAACATACTCATGTGAAAGAAAAATATATAATAAATAAAAATATTAAAAAATAGTAGAAATATTCAAATATGAGACATAAAATTTTAATTGACATACATCATTTGAACATAATTACATAAATGTTATGATAAGATGAAAAATATATTGGAGATGCGAATGAGTTTCCTAACAAACCAAATAATTAGAAGAAATAAAAAATTGAATATATATATATATATATATATATATATATATAAATA
>Ga0214543_1010297_pt1 | contig 13954 bp, 11 predicted proteins | sample CNSS2metaG_FD_160094 | JGI IMG/M metagenome (GOLD analysis project Ga0214543, IMG submission 160094) | Root nodule microbial communities from cowpea collected in UCLA plant growth center, Los Angeles, California, USA - CNSS2 | ecosystem: Host-associated > Plants > Roots > Nodule | place: USA...
AAGATTTGTTACAATGTTATATGAACACAAATTTTAGTATCAATGTTTATTTTCTTTAAGCATATAATTCATTATTAGCAATATTCATAATACATAGTTCAATTAAAATGGTCAATTTGTATGATAAAACGTGCTCCATGCTAAAGGGTAAAGTAAATAAAATAATTTTTTTAGGTCTTTAGAACGAAGGTCTTAAAAATAATTTTTCTTACTACTAATATTTTTTTAATAAATTAACTAGTATATTGATCCGTGCGTAGGTGCGTATTTGTTTTATTTTGTATATTAAAATAATAAAATAATGAAAGTATTATGTAATGAAATATTATGAAAATTAAGTTATATTGTTGTAAATGTTGTTATTAAAGTAATGAAATAGTAAATCTAAGTGATGCAATAATAATTTCAGTTTTAAATGTAATAAATAGAATTGATATGACAATATAACACAATTAATTGATTTTATGAAATAATTATAATAGTCTATGATCCATGCGAACATTTTTTTTTTGTTTTTTTTTTTATTTTAATTTTTTTAGAATAATAATATAATTGTTATTATATCTATTTAACCATTAAAAATACTAATAATAATATTAATATATATTATAAATTATAAAAATTTTAAAAGATTAAAACTCTATTTAGCAAAAGTATTTAGTATGACAACGTTTTCTATAATTAAAAAAAAGCACACTTATAATAATAACACCATTATGAATAGTAATGATACCAATAATAATAATATTTATGCTACAAATATTAATATTAATGCTAATACTAAGACTATTGTCAACTATAATAATCTATAATTATATATAAAGATATATATTAACAACAAAATAAATAAAAATGAGAAGTAATTGAAATACCATCCTGTAATAAATTAATTTAAGATGTGTGTCTAACTATAATAATAATAATAATACTATTATAATAATATCTCATGGTGATAAAAATAATAATAATAATAATAATAATACAATAACTACATAAATAAAGAGATATACATTTGTTGTGTCCTCTTTTATTTATACAATTTTATCCTCTTAATTATTATTTGTTATATTAAAATAATTATTCATAATAAAAATTATTTGTCCATGTTATCATTTTAATAATTTTAGTAACTAATTTTTTAATTCAAATAATTACACAAATATAAAAATAAAATGAACAATAAAACAAATAAAAAGTACAAGTAATTGAGATATGATCCCATAGTAAATAAATGTAAAATGTGTGTTTAACTATAATAATAATAATAATAACACTAAAATAATATTGTGTAGTGATAATAATAATAATAATAATAATAATAATAATAATAATAATAATAATAATAATAATAATAATAATACAACTACATATATAAAGAGATAAACATCTTTGGTGTCCTTTTTTGTTTTTTCAATTTTACCCTCTTAATTGTTATATTTTTAACTTAAATAATTATTTAAAATAAAATAAAAATTCAGTTTTATTATTTACTAATTTTAGTAACTATTTTTTTGAATTGAAATAATTATTCAAATGTAAAGATAAATAAACAACAAAACAAATAAAAGGGTAAAGTAATTGAAACATGATTCATAGATAATAAGTAAAAGTAAAATGTGTATCTAACCATAATAACAAAAATAATAATAATAATAATAATAATAATAACTATTATAATAATTATAGTTCTAAACAATAATAGTAGTAGTAATAATAATAATAATAGTAATATAATAATAGAAATAATTGTAGATAATAATGATAATAATAATACATATAGTTAGTAGTAATACTGATCATAATAATTATAGTTGATAACAATAATTATAGTTAATAATAATAATAATAATAATTATTATTATTATTATTATTAAAGCTAATAATAATAATAATAATAACAATAATATAAAAATAAAATAATAAATATCATGAAATGAAGTTGTAAATTCAATTTTAAATATAATAAATAAAATTAATATCACAATATGGTGCAGTAAATTGATTTTACAAAATAATTATAACAGTATATTTACACATGCATGTACGCACAATTTTTTATTTATTTCAAATTTGTTTAAAATAATAAATAATTGTTATTATATTTATTTAACCATTATTAATAATAATAATAATATAAATTATAAATTATAAAATGTTTAAAAGATTAAAAATCTATTTAGCAAAAGTATTTAGTATAATAATATTTTTTATAATTAAAAAAAATACTTGTACTAATAACATCACTATGAATAGTAATAATAATAATAATAATAAAAATAATGATGATACTAATAATAACAAACAAATGATAATAGTAATAATGATGTTTATGCTATAAATATTAATGCCAATGCAAATACTAAGGCTAATGTTGACATACTAATAATCTATAATTATATATACCTATATACATCAGCAACAAAACAATTAAGAAGGACAACAAATTGAAGTATGATCTCGTAGTAAATAAAATTAAGATGTGTGTTCAACTGTGATAATAATAATAATAATAATAATAATAATAATAATAATAATAATAATAATAATAATAATAATAATAATAATACACTAACTAAGTATATAAGGAGATACACATTTTTTATGTCCTTTTTTTGTTTTTACAATTTTATCCTTTTAATTATTATTTATTAAATTTGAATTATTATTCATACTAAAATATTATTTGTATCATTCTAGTAATTTTAGTAACTATTTTTTTTTTTCAATTCAAAAAATACGAAGATATAAAGATAAAATGAATAACAAAACAAATACAAAAAGCAAGTAATTGAAATATGATCCCGTAGTAAATAAAAGTAAAATATGTGTCTAACTATAATAATAATAATAATAATAATAATAATAATAATAATAATACCACTATAGTAATATTGCATAGTGATAAAAGAAAATAATACTAATACTACTAATAATAATAATATTAATATTAATACAACTACATATGTAAAGAGATAAACATCTTTGGTGTCCTTCTTATTTTATCAATTTTATCCTCTTAATTATTATATTTTAAATTTAAATAATGATTTATAATAAAAAAATTATTTTTCAGTTTTATTATTTTACTAATTTTAGTAACTATTTTTTTAAATTGAAATAATTTTTCAAATGGAAAGATAAATGAACAACAAAACAAATAAAAATGACAAGTAATTGAAACATGATACATAGTAAGTAAAAGTTAAATATGTATATAACAATAAAAATAAAAACAATAATAATAATAATAACTATTATAATAATTATAGTTCTTAATAATAATAATAATAGTAGTAGTAATATAATAATATTAGTAATATAATAATATTAGTAATATAATAATAGAAATAATTATAATTAATAGTAATGATAATAATATTTATAGTTGATAGTAATAATGATTATTAATTATAGTTGATAATAATAACCCGTGATGGATCTTGACCAATAATGTTGGAGGAGCCAAAATAATTTATAGTAAAAAATTTTGAACTCATCAATAATTTATTTGGAATAAAAATCTCCAGTTATTCCCTTTTTAATGTAAATAACCATATTGTGTTCAAGAAATTCATCTTTCATCTTATTCCGAATTTTGTTTTGATAATCTTCGTTGTAGAAAATGAAAGATTAAAAGTTAAATAAAATGAATTAGACAATTGGACAATCAATCAAGTAAAATATATTTAATTTGTTTGTTTTTATCAAAGATTGACATAATTCAATAATGGTCGACAAATCCTTCAAATTTGAATAGGTATGAACATCAACAATGAAATGTTGGAGTGAAATTTTAAACTAATCATATATTTATCAATATACCTATATTTTTTTTTAAGTTTAATACAAAAAAATAATTTATCATAATATAATAAAAATTGAGACGTAATTACTAACAAAAATATATAAATAATAATAATATTATATATTACAAATAAAAGTAATAACTTTACTACTAATAATATTAATAATACTAATAACAATAATATATAATAGTAACATATAATAATAATAATAATAATAATAATAACAATTATTGTTATTATTATAATAATATTTATATTTGTTATAATTTTACTACTATCACTATAAATAACATTTATAGTAATAATATTATTAATAATTAGAAATACTAATACTTATAAAAATATTACAAATAATAATATTATTTATAATTATAAATAAATAAAAAAACAAAAACAAATTGAATTTTGTAGGATTTGAACCCGGGTCCTTTTGTACCAGAGTTTTAAAATGACGAAAAAACTAATTTTAATGACACGTGTCAATAAAAGAAAATGGGTAATGTAGTAATTTTGGTAGTATCTTCTTTTCTTAATATGTAATAGATTACAATATTATGTTTTATCAACAACACCTCTAGCATATAGACTTTAGATAATAGAAAACTGCTTAGCATACCACTGTTGTGGTGCTTGTTTCAAACCATACAAGGCCTTTTTTTAATTTGAAAATATGATTAGGATAAAGGTGATCTTCAAAGTTGGGGGTTGTGATACATACACTTCTTCATTTAAGAAACCATTCAAGAATGCACTTTTCACATCAATTTGAGAAAGTTCGAAATTACACATGCAAGCATATGCTAACAATAACCTCACAACTTCTAGCCTAGCTACAGGTGCATATATTTCATCAAAATCAATACCTTCCTCTTGATTATAACCTTTAGCAACTAGCCTAGTCTTATTCCTAACAATGTTACCATTTTCATCCATTTTATTCCTAAACACCCATTTAGTACCAATCACATTCATTTCATTAGTTTTAGGAACAAACGACCACACATAATTTCTAGTGAATTGATTAAGCTTCTTGCATAGCAACAACCCAATTACTATCACCTAATGCATCATTCACATTCTTAGGTTCAAATTGAAAAACAAATGCAACATGTTCAAAGAATACAAGCTTGCGTCTACTAGGTACTCTCTGTTTTATATCACGAATTATGTTGTCCTTTGATAATCCTTTGGGTTCAATCCACTCCTGGGTAAGATGTTCTTTGCAGCTTTTTCAGCTGACTGAATTTCCTTTTCAACTAGCTGATTTCCTGTAATAGATTCCTTTTCTGCAACACTTTGATTTTCTTGCAACATGTCTTTTTCATTTGCAATCTTAGGTCTTTGATCTTGCTGCATTGGGTTAGTTTCATTAAATACAACATGCACAGACTCTTCAACAATCATTAATCTTTTGTTGTAAACCCTATATGCATGACTATTTATAGCATAGCCTAGAAAGATGCCTTCATCCGTTTTTAAGTCAAATTTGCCAAGTTGCTCTTTTCCATTTTTCAAGATAAAACATTTGCAACCAAATACGTTTAGGTGATTTAGAGCAAGCCTTCTATCTTTGAAAAGCTCATAAGGTGTTTTCTTTAAAATTGGCCTTATCAACATATAGTTTAAAACATATAAAGATGTGTTGACTACATCAGCCTAAAAGTACTTAGGCAATGAGGTTTCATTTAGCATGGTTTTAGCTAGTTCCTCTAATGATTTGTTCTTTCTCTCAACCACTCCATTTTGTTCTGGAGTTCTAGGAGCTAAAAAGTTATGCTTAATGTCATGTTTTTCACAAAAGTGCTCAAAGTTTTCATTTTGAAACTCTCCACAATGATCGCTCCTTAGAGAAACTATTTTAGAACCTTTTTCATTTTCTAAAACCTTGGCAAGTTTCTTAAAAGTATAAAATGTTTCATTCTTGGCAGCTAGAAATAAAGTCCATGTAAATCTAGAGAAATCATGAACAATAATCAATGCATAATAGTTTCCACCAAGACTCATAGTTTTAGAAGGACCAAATAGATCCATGTGAAGCAATTCCAAGGGTCTTTCAGTTGAAATACAATTTTTGGGTTTAAAGGAAACCTTGGTTTGCTTTCCCCTTTGGCATGCTTCACATATCCCATCCTTCTCAAACTTAAATTTTGGTAACCCTTCAACCAACTGTCTTTTATTTCACCTTTTTCTCACTTGACTCAAGCTCAATTAGCCTTTGCATTTCAATCTCATGCTCTCTTAGTTTGCCAAACAGTCCAGTTGTGGTGATGATGAATAAATCCTTAGATTCTGATATGGTAGTCACCTTCGGTTGCCAACTTCTATCAAGACACTTTAGCACTTTGATGTTTAGCTCCTCTTTGTCAAATTCCTTGCCTAGACCTATGAGATGGTTAACAATGTGAGTGAACCTCTAGTACATCCCACATTTCCTTTGCACTCTTGCATTGGGAGAACCTAAAATATTCATCCATATTCAAAGATGAAATGATGATAATCTTTGCATTGTAGTCATATTGAGCTCTTCTCCTTTCTTCATCTGTCCATTCAGTCCAAGGCTTGTCTACCTGCTTATTTTTACAAGACATTTAGGAGTACATGTTCCATTAACTATTGCATCCCAAATCTCTTTGTCTATAGATTCAATGAAAATTTGCATTTTTATTTTCCAAAACTGATAGTTTATGCCACTAAACATAGATGGCCTATGAATAGAGGCACCTTCAGCAAAAAGGAGTTTATTTTCAGCCATTTGAAAAGATTTTTGATTAAACTTGAATATATTTCAAGAACCTTACTCTAGATACCCATTATTAGTTTTGAAATGTTGATTTAAGCCAAGAAGGGGGGTTGACTTGCCTATTTAAAACTTTTTCGAAAGCATAAAATCCCTTTCACTTGAATCAAATAATTGGAGAATTAGAATTTAAAAGATGCAGAAACTATACACTTTCAATCAGTCAAAAAATAAAACAGTCGACCAATTTGTTCTTCAGCTATGAAATAGTCGATTAAAATTTCAAATCAGTTGACTAAAATCCTGGGAATTTATGCAGAATATAGAATTCGCAGATTTAACTCAAATAATAAACTTTTATATACAAGACTTGTTCCAAAAAATATTTCTAACAAGTATACAACCTCAAATTACACAAGAACGCATTAAAGCATAACAAAGAGTGGATTCCTTGGTTTTCTTGAGTTTTTAGAGTGAGTCAAAGTGAGTGAGATAAAGGAAAGAGAATTACATAGTTGTTTTTATATTGGATCACTCAATCACAAAGCTACATCCAATTTACTAGGACAACCTGAGCTTGGTTTCCACTATATTCAAAAGTTTTACAAATCACACACCAAGATTACACTTCTGAACCAAAGAAACTCACAAGATTTTTGACTCACACAAAAATATAGGCTTACACCCTACAAGAATCACACTTACAGACCTAAAATCACATTAGGCAAAGAACCAGAGGCACAAGAATATTCAAAACTTATGGTGGCTCGCCCTAGCCAACCATACATGTGTTCTTCAAGCTACTCACAAGCCAAAATGCCTCCAAGATCAACCAAGATCTTCAATCAACAAAGATCTTCAATCAACACGTTGTAGTTGTGTATTGCAAAGAGAGAGAGAGTTTTCTAGTGATGAATGACAAGTTTTCGCGCTCTAAAACTCATAATTACACCTCTTCTCTTAAAAATATAACATATATAATATGGTTTAAGTGAAATCATTTGGTTGAATTTTCCATACAGTTAACTGATTTCACTAAACTTAAGTGAAATCAGTCGATTGAAAAATAATTCAATTGATTGAATACATTCATACCAGAAACTATATACTTCAAGCCTTTTAACTTGTTAAACTCCTTTTAACAAATTAAAAGAGACACATTAAGACTAACAAGACATCTAACCTATGTCATATAGCCTACCAACATCATATAACACCTAATTATTACATTTAACACATTATTCCCATATTTAATATACTAGAAACACAATCTTCAAGTGGATCTTCATCAATCTTCATCAAACACATGTTATCTTCATGCACTTGGCTTTGTCAAATCTTTGCTTCAAGCTTGCTTGTGCCAACATTAGGTTATGTTAAAAATTAATGATATAGATTTTCCTTAGGATATACATTATTAACACTTTTCTTCATCAAACTATATTCAAAGGCCTCTTTTTTTGCATAAAAAATCTTGAAAAATAAATTAACTAAAAACCATATTTTTTATTGAAAATTGTATTCGGATTTTTAATAGCACTTTCTTTTTAATGAAAACCGTATTTTTTTAACCAATCAAAGAAACAATTACTTGAATGGTGTTATTAAATGTTCATACTGAAGTTGTTTCTTTGTAGAAAGTAGTCTTGATTTTTGAAAAAATGTTAATAGAGGAGGAAGATGAATAATGTTAGTTGAATGACTAATGTAACCTTCTATCTATTTTACAAAAATCATGCATGTATGTGATGAAATATTTTCACTTATTTTTATGATGACAAAATATTTTAATATTATTATCTTTCTTGTCTCGACTTTCAGCCAAATTGACCCAGGTTGACCTTCAACCCAAGACGACCCATCTTGACCTTTGACCCAGGCCGACCCATCTCGAACTTCATCTTATGTCAGCAAAAGTCAACCTTCAGCCTAAGTTGCGCTGACCAGTCTCGATTAGCTCTATCTATGATGAGTCCATCTTCAAGAGTAGGTTAACCAAGAAGAAGCCATGAGGAATTGATGAGACTTCCATGCAGAAGGATGAAGGTGCGAAAGCTAGAAGATGAGAGGAGGAGTGGTGTGGGAATGGTGTTTGGAGAAGCTCTCAAGTGAGGTTGGGCCAACACTCAAGGAAGGAGGCTAGAGGAAACCAAGAATGAGAACTCTAGCCTAAGTTGATTAACAAAAAGATAGGAGTCTGGAGTCATCTCAACAGAGTTTCTCTACTATATTCATGAATGAAAATACAAGGGTCTTAAGCTATCTATTTATAGTAGAAAAGGAGAGCTAAGTGATCTAGAAAAATGGAGGGAAAAGGATCTAGAATGTGGTATTTGAAGCCAAAAAGAGAGCATGAGGCAAGTGTGACTTGCTACCTAAGCAAGTCACAAGGAGCTTGCATGTAGGCGCATAGGAGAAGCTTGGTGACCAAGCTTGGAGCAAGAAGGATCTAGATCCTCTTGAAAATGTGCTCTCCTTTTTTATGCTCCAATTTCAAGCCCAACTCTCCTTTGGTCCAATTCACTTCAAGGCCCAAAAAACCCTACAAGGCCCAATACATGGCCCAAACAAAACCCTATTCTACTAAGCCTAAAATACAAGGCCCAAAAATAAACCCTATTCTAATATTTACAAATAAAGAGTCATAGGCTAGGTCTTCACATCTTCCTTGGCCCATGTGAAGTTCAACTTGGGCCTTGTTTGTGCATTGGAGGCCTATTCCTCTTGTATCCTCATAGCCATTGCTCTTGTTGTAGGCCCCTTGGCTAGAGGCATCTCATCAATCTAACTATCTTAGCTTTTGGCCAGAGCTAGTTTGTCTCGGCTCAGTCTAACCTGTCTCGATAATCTACGTGACTCTACCTGCCTTTAACTTTTATCAGATTTGGCCCATCTCGAACTTCGATCTAGGTTTAGCCGTCTCAACCTTCAGCTAAGGGTGGGGCTGAATTTGGGTTGGGCCAATTAGGATAAATTTTAGTGGGGTCCAAGTTGGCAAAATTTAGAAAAATTTTGGTCGAGGTGGACTTGGATGGGGCCAACTGAACTTAATTTGGCAAAATTTCAAATGGTGTAGATGGACCAAAATTCAGTCAAGGTTGACTCGTTGAAATCGACCCTTGCTGATTCAGCAGAATTAGACTTAATTTTGACATGACTCAATTCTAGTCGAGGCCGAGTCTGCTGAATATTGTTCTTGGTCTAGGCTGAATTTGGTATAGGTCGATTGGGACGAATTTGGTGTTGCCAAATTTCGGCGACTCGGTTGAATATTGACTGAGGTCAAATTGATTGAATTATGGCCCGTGCCAACCTGTGGCCTAGACTAGCGCATCTAGACCTTTGCCTTGGGTTGGCCCATCTCGACCTACGACTCGCCAAACTCATCTTGATCTTCAACCTAGGCCGACCAGTGTTAAACTTCAGTCAAGGCCAACTTGTCTCAACATTCAGCTCTGGTTGGTCTGTCTCTACTTTTGGTCTATTTAGAACTTTAACACCAGTCTCAACCTTTAGTCCTAGCAAGGTCATCCTTACTTTCGCCTTGAGTTGACCTTTTTCGACCTTCGATCGCGTTCAACATGTCTCAATGTTTGGCTTGTCCCGACTTTTGGTCTAGGTCAACCATCTCGGCCCTCGATCTAAAAGAGTTCGTCTCAATTTTCTATTCGAAACATGCCTTCTTGAACTTCAACCTAGGCTAACCCATTTTGGCCTTCGGCCTGAAATGGCCCCGAGTTGATATATGACCTTCAGTTTACCATGAGTTTGAGTTTGGTAGCATTGAAAAAATAATAATTTTTTTTAAAGTGGATCAATTTGAACTTGACTCATTGAACCTGCTAGTTAAACGACTTGGAACTGGGTTAAAGATTAATTGATTCATAAGCCACCACAAATGATGAAGATGTGACTACCTAATCAAGTTCCATGGATGCCAACCCTAGGAGGGTTACTAGAAGCATGTTAAAAGTGAAGGCATTATCCTCTTTATCTTTATTTTGCATCACTTTAGTTTCAATTCCATAAAGTTGGTTTTGGTTGACTATTTTTAAGTTGACTTGTTGACCTTGACTTTGGGGTTGACTTGTTGACCCAAGATTAGCTTAACCTTAACCAACATGCTAATTCAAATTTAACTTGTTTTGTAGGTTCATTAAGAGGTGGGATAAGGAAGAACAAGTGACACATTTAAGTGGCTTTTGAAGAGCACATGTAGAGGAAAGAGAATGAGCAAAGCTTTCTAGAAACATCTAGAAAGGATGACCACATGCCTTGGCCACCAAGAAGTCTGGAAACATCTAGAAGGAGCATCCACCTTGCCTTGCCCAAGAAGGCTTCTAGAATGTCTCCATGTGCTTCTTTTTTGACCTACTTTCTAGACTCTAGGTTTTGTTATTTGCATTGTAATCCTTTTTTTAGCTTATTTGTTTTTGCTAAGAGGCTCCTAAACACTTCTATATAAGGGGTCCTCTAACACTTGTAAAAGGGGTTCAACATTTTGGAGAATTAAACACCTTTGTGTATCAACCATTTATGAGAGTTTCCTCCCTATGGAGTGAATACTTTTAAGCCTTATCTTGCATAGTAAGTGGTGGCACACATCCACTCATCTTTAAGGTTGTCATGACTTCTAGCCTAGCCTTGTAGTAGCGTGCTTCTCACATTTTTACCATTACTTTCCTTTTCATTTTATCTTTTCTTCTTCCTTTGTGTGTCTCGGGTTTTTACCATTTCATGCATTTCCATTCTTATTTTGCCTTGAATCAATCCATCATCTTCTTCTCTTGAGCTTTGTGAAAAGAACCTTCACATCTAGATAACATGCTATCTTAATGTCCAGTGATAATTTCATTTAGCTTTCTTAATAAACTCACACCATATTCAATAATCATAAAAAGGAACAAGATAATCAATCCTACATCAACAAACTCTTTATTAAATTTTTACCAATTTTTACATATCTTTAATTATAATTATGTAGTTTTTACATGTCAAAACCTTGATTGTAATATAAAAAATTCAAAAACCAAATCATCCTTTGAGTCAATCCACAGTAAATGTGTAAATTTATATTAAAAAATTAATTATCCTTTAAGTTAATGTAATTTTATAAAATATTTACTAGTAAAATTATTAAATTTTATTTTCAATTTTGTAAATGAATTACTTTATAGTCAATTATGTCAAAATTAAAGTTATATATATTCTTTTTTAATTTATACCAATGGATATTTTGATATATTCTGTTTCACATTAATTACATCCACCACTAATATCTCAACTCAAATATCAGATAATAAAATGGTGATGATTGTGTTTAGAGAAAATTCAAATTTAATAATAATAATAATAATAATAATAATAATAATAATATTATTATTATTATTATTATTATTATTATTATTATTATTGAAAAGTCTATTAGATTAATCTAATATTTACTTATTTGTCATCTGTGATAATAGTTTAGAATGAGAAACATTTGAAACAATTTTAAAAAAAATATTTTTAATTTCTTTATAAATAATATTGTTTTGGTATTAAGAAGAAATGTTTATAGTATTATAAATTTTGAAATAAATTATAAATATGTTTGTAAATTACTTTTAATTCACTTATTGACAATAAATACCAATATAACACTTTAATCTTATTTTATTTCAATAATAAAATTAATTTTGTACTGTCCCATATAATAGTGAAATACAGATAATAAAGACATGTCATAGTTAGTAGAAAAAAAAGTAGATAACTCTCAATATATAATATATTTATATAGTTATCCAAAAGGAAAATAACCATATTAACATAATACATATATTGAAATTGCCAAAACATAGAATTATCCGACAATTAAACATGATAAAAGGGAATGTAGTCCTATGAACTCAAACTCACGTTCCTCATCATCTACAGGTGCATTAGGTCAGGATCACTTCATTTGGCCAGTTCAGAGTTCGTGTTCGCGTTTCATTTCTTAGTCAAACACCACAACTATTCCTCTTCTCTTTGCAAGAGTGTTGCCCTACCACATCAAAAGAGATTTAAACACCATAGTTCATCATCTTCTCTTCGTCAAACACCACAACTATTCCTTTTCTCTTCTTCTCTTCCACAACTTTGATCATTGTTGTTGTTCTCTTCGTCAACTTTCAACGTCAACTTCCACAATTATAGTAACGATGTTTTGGTAAAAACCTTAAAAGAGAAACTTGTTTTCAAAATTTGTCACATTGTGATGGTGAATTCTTCCATGTGTGTTGTTGTACACACATTTTAAACTTAATTGTGCAAGAAGGGTTGAAGGTAGTTGGAGATGGTATAGATCAAATTAGGAGAGCACAAGTATGTTAGAGGATATGTGAGTAGAATGATGAAATTTAAGCAATGCATTCAGCAAGTAAGGGTATTGATGTTTAGAGTGTTTTGTCTATAGATGTTTCTACAAGGTGGAACTCAACTTTTTTTATGCTTCAAAGTGACCTTAAATACTAACAAGTGTTTAAAAGTTTACACCTACTTGATGAGAATTACAAGTTTTCTCCATCTTGAGAGAAATGGAAAGGAGCAGAAAAAAATAGTACTTTCTTGATGTCATTTTATGATATCACAACTTTGATTTTTACCTCAAGTTATCCTACACCAAACTTGTACTTTTTACAAGTTTTGAATATCCAAACTCTTCTAATGGAAAGCATGAAAGATGAAGATAAAGTTATACGACATATGGCTGAAAAGATGATGGTAAAATTTGATAAATATTGGGAGGAATATAATGTAGTCCTTGCATTCGGTGCTATTTTAGACCTAAGAGTGAAGTTGGAAAATTGGGATATTGTTATGAACAAATTGATCCCCTTTGTTGCAAAACAAAGTTAAAGAACTTGAAGGACAATTTGTACAAGCTTATCTCTCATTATTTTGCAAAGAGTTCAACTTCAAATGATGTAAACCATAGTAATATCTCATCATCTTTTGCTTTCACCAAATGCCCACATTTTGATGTAAGTTTTTTAAGCGTAGTGCATGCTTTCTGATTTAATTATTTTTTGATATAAAATAAACTATTTTTTGCTTCTCACGTTAGGAATTGAAAAATGCAAACTTTGAGATGTTGTTAAAATGGGAAGGAATCAAATAGATGTATATTTGATTGAGCCAACATTAGATCTTAACTTCATAGAACCTATGGACGTTCTTGGATGGTGTAAGAGTAATAGTTATTTTTTCAGAATTGTTATTCAGCATTGGATCAAGAATTCTAAATAAGTATAGAAATTGCACTAGTGCAGGGAAGGGAAATGACAGCGGTTATTTCCAGCTTTTGGCTTCGGGTCCGCAACCGCTGCATATACGACCGAGGTAAAAAACTAGTATTTTATGCCTCGGTTACAACCCGAGGCATATT
>Ga0214543_1010304_pt1 | contig 13945 bp, 15 predicted proteins | sample CNSS2metaG_FD_160094 | JGI IMG/M metagenome (GOLD analysis project Ga0214543, IMG submission 160094) | Root nodule microbial communities from cowpea collected in UCLA plant growth center, Los Angeles, California, USA - CNSS2 | ecosystem: Host-associated > Plants > Roots > Nodule | place: USA...
TTCGTGCGTGCGTGCGTGCGTGTCTGTGTGTGTGTGTGTGGTGTGTGTGCATGCGTGTGTGCGTCTGCGCGTGTTTGCGTGTGTGTGTGCGTGTGTGCGTTCGTGTGTGAGTGTGTGAGTTTGTGCGTGTGTGCATGTGTGTGTGCGTGCCTGTGTGCGTGTATGCGTGTGTGCGTGCATGTGTGTGTGTTTGAATATGTGTGTGTGTGTGTGTGTGTGTGATGATGGGTGAGTGTGTATCAATATGTGTCTGTGTGTGTGTGTGTGTTTGAATACGTGTGTGTGTGTGTGTGTGCGTGCGTGTGTGTGTGCAGGTGGGTGAGTTTGTGTGTGTGTGTGTGCGAGTGTGTGTGTGTGTCCGTGCGTGGTGCGTGTGTGTGTCTGTGTGTGTGCGTACGTGCGTGTTTGTATGTGTGTTTGTGTGTATGTGTGTGTCTGAATATGTGTGTGTGTGTGTGTGTGTGTGTGTTTGTGACTGTGCGTGCGTGCGAGCGTGCGTGGTTTTGTGCGTTTGTGCGTGCATGTGTGCGTGCGTGCGTGTGTGCGTGTGTGTGTGTCACTGTGTGCGTGTGTGTGAAACCTGAAACCCGAAACCCTAAACCCGAAACCCGAAACCCTAAACCCTAAACCATAAACCATAAATCAGAAACCCTACACCCTACACCCTACACATGAAACCCTACACCCGAAACCCCAAACACGAAACCATAAACTTCAAACCCTAAAGCTGAAACCCTAAACCTGAAACCCGAAACCCTACACCCAAACCCTAAACACAAACCTCAAACCCCAAATCCCAAAACCTGAAACCCCAAACCCTACACACGAAACCCAAAACCCTACACCCGAAACCCTACACCCGAAACCCGAAACCCTAAACCCGAAACCCCAAACCCCAAACCTTAAACCCAAACCCGAAACATGAAACCTTAAACCTGAAATCCTCAAGTCGAAACCTTAAACCCAATACCTGAAACCCTAAACCCGTAACCATACACCTGAAACCCCAAACTTGAAACCCTAAACCCGAAACCCTAAACCTGATACATGAAACCCTAAACCCGAAACCCTACACCATACACCCGAAACCCTAAACCCAAACCCCAAACCCCAAATCCCAAAACCTGAAACCCCAAACCATACACACGAAACCCAAAACCCTACACCTGAAACCCGAAACCCTACATCCGAAACCCTAAACCCGAGACCTGAAACCCCAAAACTTAAACCCAAACCCCAAACCCCAAACCCCAAAACCTGAAACCCTACACCTGAAACCCTACACCAGAAACTCCAAACCCGAAACCCTAAACCTGAAATCCTAAACCCGAAACCCTAAACCTGATACCTGAAACCCTAAACCCGAAACTCGAAACCCTACATCATATACCTGAAACCCTAAACCCAAACCCCAAACTCCAAATCCCAAAACCTGAAACCCCCAACCCTACACACGAAACCCTAAACCTGAAATCCGAAACCCTAAACCTTAAACCCAAACCCCAAACCCCAAATCCCAAAACCCGAAACCCTACACCCTACACCCTACACATGAAACCCTAAACCCGAAACCCTACACCAGAAACCCCAAACACGAAACCCTAAACCTGATACCTTAAACCCTAAACCCGAACCCCTACCATGAAACCCCAAACCTGAAACCCTAAACATGAAACCCTAAACTCGATACCTGAAAACCTAAACCCGAAACCCTACACCCTACACCTTACACCCGAAACCCTTAAACCGAAACCCCAAACACGAAAACCTAAACCCGAAACCCTACACATGAAACCCCAAACACGAAAACCTCAAACCGAAACCCTAAACCCAATACCTGAAACCCTACACCCGAAACCCGAAACCCTACACCTGAAACCCTAAACCCAAATCCCAAAACCTGAAAACCCAAACCCCACACACGAAACCCAAAACCCTACACCCGAAACCCTAAACCATAAACCCGAAACCGTAAAACTTAAACCCAAACCCCAAACCCCAAATCCCAAAACCCTAAACCCTACACCCTACAACCGAAACCCTACACCCGAAACCCCAAACATGAAACCCTAAACCAGAAACCATAAAACCGAAACCCTAAACCCGATACCTGAAACCCTAAACCCCAAACCCTAAACCCGATACCTGAAACCCTAAACACGAAACGCGAAACCTGAAACCCTACACCCAAAACTCAAAACCCAAAACCCAAAACCTGAAACCCCAAACCTTAAACCCAAACCCAAACCCCAAATCCTAAAACCCGAAACCCTACACCCTATACCCTACACCCGAAACCCTACACCTGAAACCCCAAACACAAAACCCTAAACCTGAAACCATAAAGCAGAAACCCTAAACCCAATACTTGAAACCCTAAACCAGAAACCCTACACCCTACACCCGAAACCCCAAACCCCAAATCCTAAAACATGAAACCCCAAACCCTACATACGAAACCCAAAACCCTACACTCGAAACTCGAAACCCCAAACCTTAAACCCAAATCCCAAATCCCAAACCCCAAATCCCAAAACCCGAAACCCTGCACCCTACACCCGAAACCCCAAACACGAAACCTTAAACCTGAAACCCTAAAGTCAAAACCTTAAACTCGATACCTGAAACCCTAAACTAGTAACCCTACACCTGAAATTCCAAACACGAAACCCTAAACCTGAAACCCTACACCCTACACCCTACACCCGAAACCCAAACCCCAAACCCCAAATCCCAAAACCTGAAACCTTAAACCCTACACACGAAACCCAAAACCCTACACCCGAAACCTGAAACCCTAAACCCGAAACCCTAAACCCGAAACCATAAACCCGAAACCCTAAACTCGATACCTGAAACCCTAAACACGAAACCCAACACCCTACACCCTACACCCGAAACCCTAAACCCAAACCCCAAACCCGAAACCCTAAACCTTACACCCGAAACCCTAAACCCAAACCCAAAACCCCAAATCCCAAAACCTGAAACCCCAAACCCTACACACAAAACCCAAAACCCTACACCCGAAACCCCAAACCCGAAACCCCAAACCCTAAACCTGAAACCTGAAACACTAAAACTTAAACCAAAACCCCAAACCCCAAATCCAAAAACCCAAAACCCTACACCCTACACCCCAAACCTCAAACCCGAAACCCTAAACTTGAAACCCTAAACCGAAACCTTAAACCTGATACCTGAAACCCTAAACCTGAAACCCCAGACATGAAACCCCAAACCTGAAACCCTACACCTGATACCCGAAACCCTACACCAGATACCCGAAACCCTAAACCCGTAACCCTACACCTGAAACCCCGAACACGAAACCCTAAAACAGAAACCCTAAACCTGATACCTGAAACCCTAAACCCGAAACCTGAAACCCTACACCTTACACCCGAAACCCTAAACACAAACCCTAAACCATAAATCCTAAACCCTAAACCCTACACCCGAAACCCTACACCCGAAACCCTAAACCCGAGACCTAAAACCCAAACCTTAAACATAAACCCAAAACCCCAAATCCCAAAACCTGAAACCCTACACCCGAAACCCTAAACCTGATACCTGAAACCCTAAACCCGAAACCCGAAACCCTACACCCTATACCTGAAATCCTAAACCCAAACCCCAAACTCCAAATCCCAAAACCTGAAACCCCCAATCCTACACACGAAACCCTAAACCTAAAACCTGAAACCTTAAACCTTAAACCCAAACCCCAAACCCCAAATCCCAAAACCCGAAACCCTACACCTTACACCCTACACTAGAAACCCTACATCCGAAACCCCAAACACGAAACCCTAAACCGGATACCTTAAACCCTAAACCCGATATTTGAAACCGTAAACCTGAACCCCTACCATGAAACCCCAAACCTGAAACCCCAAACCTGAAACCCTAAACTCGATACCTGAAAACCTAAACCCGAAACCCTACACCCTACACCTTACACCCGAAACCCTACACCGGAAACCTCAAACACGAAACCATACACATGAAACCCCAAACACGAAACCCTAAACCCGAAACCCTAAACCTGATACCTGAAACCCTAAACCCAAACCCCAAACTCCAAAACCCAATTCCCAAAACCCGAAACCCCAAACCCTACACACGAAACCCAAAACCCTACAGCCGAAACCCGAAACCCTAAACCTGAAACCCGAACCCGTAAAACTTAAACCCAACCCCAAAACCCTAAACCCTACACCCTACACCCAAAACCCCAAACATGAAACCCTAAACCCGAAACTATAAAGCTGAAACGTTAAACCCGATACCTGAAACCCTAAACCCGATACCTGAAACCCTAAACCTGCAACCCTACACCCAAAACTCAAAACCCTAAACCCAAAACCTTAAACCCAAACCCCAAACCCCAAATCCAAAAACCCTACACCCTACACCCTACACCCTACACCCAAAACCCTAAACCTGAAACCCCAAACACAAAACCCTAAAAATGAAACCATAAAGCTGAAACCCTAAAGCCAATACATGAAACCCTAAACCTGAAACCCCACAACCTACACCCGAAACCCTAAACCCAAACCCCAAACCCCAAATCTCCAAACCTGAAACCCTAAACCATAAACCTTAAACCCTACACCCGAAACCCAAAACCCTACACCCGAAACCCGAAACCCTAAACCCGAAACCCCAAACCCCAAACCTTAAACCCAAACCCGAAACATGAAACCTTAAACATGAAATCCTAAAGTCGAAACCTTAAACACGATACCTGAAACCCTAAACCCGTAACCATACACCTGAAACCCCAAACTTGAAACCCTAAACCCGAAAGCCTAAACCTGATACCTGAAACCCTAAACCCGAAACCCTACACCATACACCCGAAACCCTAAACCCAAACCCCAAACCCCAAATCCCAAAACCTGAAACCCCAAACCATACACACGAAACCCAAAACCCTATACCTGAAACCCGAAACCCGAAACCCTAAACCCGAGACCTGAAACCCCAAAACTTAAACCCAAACCCCAAACCCCAAATCCCAAAATCTGAAACCCTACACCTGAAACCCTACACCAGAAACCCCAAACCCGAAACCCTAAACCCGAAATCCTAAACCCGAAACCCTAAACCTGATACCTGAAACTCTAAACCAGAAACCTGAAACCCTACATCCTATACTTGAAACCCTAAACCCAAACCCCAAACTCCAAATCCCAAAACCTGAAACCCCCAACCCTACACACGAAACCCGAAACCTGAAATCTGAAACCCTAAACCTTAAACCCAAACCCCAAACCCCAAATCCCCAAACCCGAAACCCTACACCATACACCCTACACACGAAACCCTACACCCGAAACCCTACACCAGAAACCCCAAACACGAAACCCTAAACCTGATACCTTAAACCCTAAACCCAATCTTTGAAACCGTAAACCTGAACCCCTACCATGAAACCCCAAACCTGAAACCTCAAACCTTAAACCCTAAACCTGAAACCCTAAACTCGATACCTGAAAACCTAAACCCGAAACCCTACACCCTACACCTTACACCCGAAACCCTACACCCGAAACCTCAAACACGAAACCCTACACCCGAAACCATACACCCGAAACCCCAAACATGAAACCCTAAACCAGAAACCATAAAACCGAAACCTTAAACCTGATACCTGAAACCCTAAACCCCAAACCCTAAACCCGATACCTGAAACCCTAAACACGAAACCCGAAACCTGAAACCCTACACCCAAAACTCAAAACCCAAAACCCAAAACCTGAAACCCCAAACCTTAAACCCAAACCCAAACCCCAAATCCTAAAACCCGAAACCCTACACCCTACACCCTACACCCGAAACACTACACATGAAACCCCAAACACAAAACCCTAAACCTGAAACCATAAAGCAGAAACCCTAAACCCAATACCTGAAACCCTAAACCCGAAACCCTACACCCTACACACGAAACCCAAAACCCTACACCTGAAACTCGAAACCCCAAACCTTAAACCCAAACCCCAAACCCCAAACCCCAAATCCCAAACCCGAAATCTTGCACCCTACACCCGAAACCCCAAACACGAAACCTTAAACCTGAAACCCTAAAGTCGAAACCTTAAACTCGATACCTGAAACCCTAAACCAGTAACCCTACACCTGAAACTCCAAACACGAAACCCTAAACCTGAAACCCTACACCTTACACCCTACACCCCAAACCCAAACCTCAAACCCCAAATCTCAAAACCTGAAACCCTAAACCCTACACACGAAACCCAAAACCCTACACCCGAAACCTGAAACCCTACACTCGAAACCCTAAACCCGAAACCCTACACATGAAACCCCAAACACGAAACCATAAACCCGAAACCCTAAACCCGATACTTGAAACCCTAAACACGAAACCCTACACCCGAAACCCTAAACCCAAACCCCAAACCCGAAACCCTACACCTTACACCCGAAACCCTAAACCCAAACCCAAAACCCCAAATCCCAAAACCTGAAACCCCAAACCCTACACACGAAACCCAAAACCCAAAACCCGAAACCCCAAACCTGAAACACCAAACCCTAAACCTGAAACCTGAAACACTAAAACTTAAACCAAAACCCCAAACCCCAAATCCAAAAACCCAAAACCCTACACCCTACACCCAAAACCTCAAACCCGAAACCCTAAACCGGAAACCCTAAAGCCGAAACCTTAAACCTGATACCTGAAACCCTAAACCTGAAACCCCAGACATGAAACCCCAAACCTGAAACCCTACACCTGATACCCGAAACCTTACACCTGATACCCGAAACCCTAAACACATAACCCTACACATGAAACCCCAAACACGAAACCCTAAAACAGAAACCCTAAACCTCATACATGAAACCCTAAACCCGAAACCTGAAACCCTACACCTTACACCCGAAACCCTAAACACAAACCCCAAACCCCAAATCCCAAAACATGAAACCCCAAACCATACACACGAAACCCAAAACCCTACACCCGAAACCCTACACCCGACACCCTAAACCCGAGACCTAAAACCCCAAACCTTAAACCCAAACCCCAAACCCCAAATCCCAAAACCTGAAACTCTACACACGAAACCCCAAACATGAAACCCTAAACCCGAAACACTACACCCGAAACCCTAAACATGATACCTGAAACCCTAAACCCTAAACCTGAAACCCTACACGCTATACCTGAAATCCTAAACCCAAACCCCAAACTCCAAATCCCAAAACCTGAAACCCCCAATCCTACACACGAAACCCTAAAACTGAAACCTGAAACCCTAAACCTTAAACCCAAACCCCAAACCCCAAATCCCAAAACCCGAAACCCTACACCCTACACCCTACACCAGAAACCCTACACCCGAAACCCCAAACACGAAACCCTAAACCTGATACCTTAAACCCTAAACCCAATATTTGAAACCGTAAACCTGAACCCCTACCATGAAACCCCAAACCTGAAACCTCAAACCTTAAACCCTAAACCTGAAACCCTAAACTCGATACCTGAAAACCTAAACCCAAAACCCTACACCCTACACCTTACACCCGAAACCCTACACCCGAAACCTCAAACACGAAACCCTACACCCGAAACCATACACATGAAACCCCAAACATGAAACCATAAACCCGAAACCCTAAACCTGATACCTGAAACCCGAAACCCTAAACCCAAACCCCAAACCCCAAATCCCAAAACCTGAAACCCCAAACCCTACACACGAAACCCAAAACCCTACAGCCGAAACCCGAAACCCTAAACCTGAAACCCGAACCCGTAAAACTTAAACCCAACCCCAAAACCCTAAACCCTACACCCTACACCCGAAACCCCAAACATGAAACCCTAAACCCGAAACTATAAAGCCGAAACGTTAACCCGAACCCGTAAAACTTAAACCCAACCCCAAAACCCTAAACCCTACACCCTACACCCGAAACCCCAAACATGAAACCCTAAACCCGAAACTATAAAGCCGAAACGTTAACCCGAACCCGTAAACCCTAAACTCGATACCTGAAACCCTAAACCTGCAACCCTACACCCAAAACTCAAAACCCTAAACCCAAAACCTTAAACCCAAAACCTTAAACCCAAACCCCAAACCCCAAATCCAAAAACCATACACCCTACACCCTACACCCTACACCCAAAACCCTAAACCTGAAACCCCAAACACAAAACCCTAAACCTGAAACCCTAAAGCTGAAACCCTAAAGCCAATACATGAAACCCTAAACCCGAAACCCTACAACCTACACCCGAAACCCTAAACCCAAACCCCAAACCCCAAATCTCAAAACCTGAAACCCTAAACCCTAAACCCTACACCCGAAACTCAAAACCCAAAACCTTAAACCCAAACCCCAAACCCCAAATCCCAAAACCCGAAACCCTACACCCTACACCCGAAACCCCAAACACAAAACCTTAAACATGAAACCCTAAAGTCGAAACCTTAAACCCGATACTTGAAACCCTAAACATGTAACCCTACACATGAAACTCCAAACACGAAACCCTAAACCCGAAACCATACACCCTACACCCTACACCCTACACCTTACACCCGAAACCCTAAACCTTAAACCCAAACCCCAAATCCCAAAACTCGAAACCCTACACCTTACACCCGAAACCTGAAACCCTAAACCCTAAACCCTAAACCCTAAACCCTAAACTCAAAACCCAAAACCTTAAACCCAAACCCCAAACCCCAAATCCCAAAACCCGAAACCCTACACCCTACACCCGAAACTCGAAACCCCAAACCTTAAACCCAAACCCCAAACCCCAAACCCCAAATCCCAAACCCGAAATCTTGCACCCTACACCCGAAACCCCAAACACGAAACCTTAAACCTGAAACCCTAAAGTCGAAACCTTAAACTCGATACCTGAAACCCTAAACCAGTAACCCTACACCTGAAACTCCAAACACGAAACCCTAAACCTGAAACCCTACACCTTACACCCTACACCCCAAACCCAAACCTCAAACCCCAAATCTCAAAACCTGAAACCCTAAACCCTACACACGAAACCCAAAACCCTACACCCGAAACCTGAAACCCTACACTCGAAACCCTAAACCCGAAACCCTACACATGAAACCCCAAACACGAAACCATAAACCCGAAACCCTAAACCCGATACTTGAAACCCTAAACACGAAACCCTACACCCGAAACCCTAAACCCAAACCCCAAACCCGAAACCCTACACCTTACACCCGAAACCCTAAACCCAAACCCAAAACCCCAAATCCCAAAACCTGAAACCCCAAACCCTACACACGAAACCCAAAACCCAAAACCCGAAACCCCAAACCTGAAACACCAAACCCTAAACCTGAAACCTGAAACACTAAAACTTAAACCAAAACCCCAAACCCCAAATCCAAAAACCCAAAACCCTACACCCTACACCCAAAACCTCAAACCCGAAACCCTAAACCGGAAACCCTAAAGCCGAAACCTTAAACCTGATACCTGAAACCCTAAACCTGAAACCCCAGACATGAAACCCCAAACCTGAAACCCTACACCTGATACCCGAAACCTTACACCTGATACCCGAAACCCTAAACACATAACCCTACACATGAAACCCCAAACACGAAACCCTAAAACAGAAACCCTAAACCTCATACATGAAACCCTAAACCCGAAACCTGAAACCCTACACCTTACACCCGAAACCCTAAACACAAACCCCAAACCCCAAATCCCAAAACATGAAACCCCAAACCATACACACGAAACCCAAAACCCTACACCCGAAACCCTACACCCGACACCCTAAACCCGAGACCTAAAACCCCAAACCTTAAACCCAAACCCCAAACCCCAAATCCCAAAACCTGAAACTCTACACACGAAACCCCAAACATGAAACCCTAAACCCGAAACACTACACCCGAAACCCTAAACATGATACCTGAAACCCTAAACCCTAAACCTGAAACCCTACACGCTATACCTGAAATCCTAAACCCAAACCCCAAACTCCAAATCCCAAAACCTGAAACCCCCAATCCTACACACGAAACCCTAAAACTGAAACCTGAAACCCTAAACCTTAAACCCAAACCCCAAACCCCAAATCCCAAAACCCGAAACCCTACACCCTACACCCTACACCAGAAACCCTACACCCGAAACCCCAAACACGAAACCCTAAACCTGATACCTTAAACCCTAAACCCAATATTTGAAACCGTAAACCTGAACCCCTACCATGAAACCCCAAACCTGAAACCTCAAACCTTAAACCCTAAACCTGAAACCCTAAACTCGATACCTGAAAACCTAAACCCAAAACCCTACACCCTACACCTTACACCCGAAACCCTACACCCGAAACCTCAAACACGAAACCCTACACCCGAAACCATACACATGAAACCCCAAACATGAAACCATAAACCCGAAACCCTAAACCTGATACCTGAAACCCGAAACCCTAAACCCAAACCCCAAACCCCAAATCCCAAAACCTGAAACCCCAAACCCTACACACGAAACCCAAAACCCTACAGCCGAAACCCGAAACCCTAAACCTGAAACCCGAACCCGTAAAACTTAAACCCAACCCCAAAACCCTAAACCCTACACCCTACACCCGAAACCCCAAACATGAAACCCTAAACCCGAAACTATAAAGCCGAAACGTTAACCCGAACCCGTAAAACTTAAACCCAACCCCAAAACCCTAAACCCTACACCCTACACCCGAAACCCCAAACATGAAACCCTAAACCCGAAACTATAAAGCCGAAACGTTAACCCGAACCCGTAAACCCTAAACTCGATACCTGAAACCCTAAACCTGCAACCCTACACCCAAAACTCAAAACCCTAAACCCAAAACCTTAAACCCAAAACCTTAAACCCAAACCCCAAACCCCAAATCCAAAAACCATACACCCTACACCCTACACCCTACACCCAAAACCCTAAACCTGAAACCCCAAACACAAAACCCTAAACCTGAAACCCTAAAGCTGAAACCCTAAAGCCAATACATGAAACCCTAAACCCGAAACCCTACAACCTACACCCGAAACCCTAAACCCAAACCCCAAACCCCAAATCTCAAAACCTGAAACCCTAAACCCTAAACCCTACACCCGAAACTCAAAACCCAAAACCTTAAACCCAAACCCCAAACCCCAAATCCCAAAACCCGAAACCCTACACCCTACACCCGAAACCCCAAACACAAAACCTTAAACATGAAACCCTAAAGTCGAAACCTTAAACCCGATACTTGAAACCCTAAACATGTAACCCTACACATGAAACTCCAAACACGAAACCCTAAACCCGAAACCATACACCCTACACCCTACACCCTACACCTTACACCCGAAACCCTAAACCTTAAACCCAAACCCCAAATCCCAAAACTCGAAACCCTACACCTTACACCCGAAACCTGAAACCCTACACATGAAACCCCAAACACGAAACCCTAAACCCGATACCTTAAACCCTAAACCCGAACCCCTACCATGAAACCCCAAACCCGAAACCCTAAACCTGAAACCCTAAACTCTATACCTGAAAACCTAAACCCGAAACCTGAAACCCTACACCCTACACCCTACACCCTACACCCTACACCCTACACCCTAAACCTTAAACCCAAACCCCAAACCCCAAACCCCAAATCCCAAAACTCGAAACCCTAAACCCGAAACCCTAAACCCTACACCTGAAACCCTACACCCGAAACCCCAAACACAAAACCCTAAACCAGATACCTTAAACCCTAAACCCGAACCCCTACCATGAAACCCCAAACCCGAAACCCTAAACCTAAAACCCTAAACTCGATACCTGAAAACCTAAACCCGAAACCCTACACCCTACACCTTACACACGAAACCCTTAACCCGAAACCCCAAACACGAAACCCTAAACCTGAAACCCTACACCTGAAACCCCAAACACGAAACCCTCAACCCGAAACCCTAAACCTGATACCCGAAACCCTACACCTGAAACCCTACACCCTTGACTTGAAACCCTAAACCCAAATCCTAAACCAAAAATCCCAAAACCCTACACCCGAAACCCGAAACCCTAAACCCGAAACCCGAAACCGTAAAACTTAAACCCAAACCCTACACCCTACACCCTACACCCGAAACCCTACACCCGAAACCCCAAACATGAAACCCTAAACATGAAACCATAAAGCCGAAACCTTAAACCCGATACCTAAAACCATAAACCCCAAACCTTAAACCTGAAACCCTAAACCCGAAACCCGAAACCCGAAACCTGAAAGCCTACACCCAAAACTCAAAACCCTAAACCAAAAACCTAAAACCCCAAACCTTAAACCCAAACCCCAAACCCCAAATCCCAAAACCTGATACCCTACACCCTACACCCTACACCCGAAACCCTACACCTGAAACCCCAAACACAAAACCCTAAACCTAAAACCATAAAGCCGAAACCCTAAACCCAATACATGAAACCCTAAACCCGAAACCTAAAACCATACACCCTACATCCGAAACCCTAAACCCAAACCCCAAACCCCAAATCCCAAAACCTGAAACCCCAAAACCCTACACACGAAACCCAAAACCTACACCCGAAACTCGAAACCCCAAACCTTAAACCCAAACCATAAACCCCAAATCCCAAAAGCCGAAACCCAACACCCTACACCCGAAACCCCAAACACGAAACCTTAAACCTTAAACCCTAAAGTCGAAACCTTAAACCCGATACCTGAAACCCTAAACCCGTAACCCTACACCTGAAACTCCAAACACGAAACCCGAAACCCTACACCCTACACCCTACACCCGAAACCCTAAACCCAAACCACAAACCCCAAATCCAAAATCCTAAAACCCTAAACCCTACACTTGAAACCTGAAACCCTACACCCGAAACCCTACACATGAAACCCCAAACACGAAACCATAAACCCGAAACCCTACACCCGATACCTGAAACCCTAAACACGAAACCCTACACCCTACACCCTCCACACTACACCCCAAACCCTAAACCCAAACCCTACACACGAAACCTGCAACCCTACACCCAAAACCCGAAACCCCAAACCCTAAACCTGAAACCTGAAACCCTAAAACTTAAACCCAAACCACAAACCCCAAATTCCAAAACCCAAAACCCTACACCCTACACCATACACCCGAAACCCTACACTAGAACCCCCAAACATGAAACCCTAAACCAGAAACCCTAAAGCCGAAACCTTAAACCCACTACCTGAAACCCTAAACCCGAAACCCCACACATGAAACCCCAAACACGAAACCCTAAACCAGAAACTCTACACATGATACCCAAAACCCTACACCTGATACCCGAAACCCTAAACCCGTAACCCTAGACCTGAAACCCCGAACATAAAACCCTAAACCAGAAACCCTAAACCTGATACATGAAACCCTAAACCCGAAACCTGAAACCCTACACCTTACACCAGAAACCCTAACCCCAAACCCCAAACCCCAAATCCCAAAACCTAAAACCCCAAACCCCACACACGAAACCTAAAACCCTACACCCGAAACCCCACACCCGAAATCCCAAACCCTAAACCTGAAACCTGAAACCCTAAAACTTAAACCCAAACCACAAACCCCAAATCCCAAAACCCAAAACCATACACGAAACCCCAAACATGAACCCTACACCTGATACCCGAAACCATACACTTGATACCCGAAACCCTGAACCTGTAACCCTACACCTGAAACCCCGAACATGAAACCCTAATCCAGAAACCCTAAACATGATACTTGAAACCCTAAACCCGAAACCTAAAACCCTACACCTTACACCTGAAACCCTAAACCCAAACCCCAAACCCCAAATCCCAAAACCTGAAACCCCAAACCATACACACGAAACCCAAAAC
>Ga0214543_1010306_pt1 | contig 13942 bp, 6 predicted proteins | sample CNSS2metaG_FD_160094 | JGI IMG/M metagenome (GOLD analysis project Ga0214543, IMG submission 160094) | Root nodule microbial communities from cowpea collected in UCLA plant growth center, Los Angeles, California, USA - CNSS2 | ecosystem: Host-associated > Plants > Roots > Nodule | place: USA...
TTTCTTATCTTTTCAAGTATATTTCCTTCATACTAAGTTTGTGTGACCACTGTATCGTGCATAGAAGTTAGAATGAAATCATCCATGGGAATGGGGTGGTTGCTTCCTGTGTTGCATGTACCTATATTAAACATATAGGTACATTAAACATATATTTTATAACTATATCTTTCATCGTACATTAAACATATATTTTATAACTATATCTCACGATTGTCATTTATAGCAATAAATCAAGCATGTTTTTCCTGGTGAATATCGATGTCAATCACCGCTGTCGCTGTTTATATCTATTTACTTCTCAAAATTGAACCTTAAAACAGAATTTCACTACCTAGACCAAGACTAATAAATAAAACAGTTAGGATAAGTAAAATTTGAACCATACTAACCTACTATCACTGCAATCTGAACTATCTATAAAACTGAACTTGAACTTGATAATATTGCTGCAACTTCCCAAACTTGGTTCTCTTCAAAATAGTTAATAGATTAGAAAACTTTGTTCTCCAAACCAATTTTGAAGAAGATGAACGAGAAATGACAGAGGCCGAGATAATTAACCTGATTTAGGAACCGAACTCGACGTCACTGGAACCTCTTCAAGTTCTCTTTCACGCTGAAATCAAAACCCTAATGTTCGCACTTCTTCACTATACGAAATCCGATAGTCTTCGATGCCTTCGGTGCGAGCTTCCGAAATTTGACAGCCTTCGATGCCTTCGGTGCGAACTTCTAGTGTCTGCGAGCTTCCGACTATTCAACCAAAAGCAAAGTGATATGGAAGTAAAGGGTTTTGTTCGAACAGTGACATAATGTCTCCGACAGACAACTCTGAAGTTTCATATGAATAGAATTAAGTTTTAACTTTTATGTTTTATGTTTTTATTTCGTTTTTAAAATTTCATACGAATAGGATTAGGTTATAAGTTTTATGTTTTTAATTGGTTGACTTTAATTTTATATTTTGTATCATTTCCATTTATTTATAGTATTTATATTATATATATATATATATATATAATTATTATTATTATATACTGATATCAATGATTATTTTTAAAATAATTAATTCTTTAAATTTTAATATTTAAATATTAAATGAATTTTAAGTGCTTAATTAAATTAAATTAAATATTCATATTTTATAAATAAAATACATACATACAATTTATTTTTATTTATAATATATCATAAATAATTTATTTCATATTTAAAAATTTTTAAAAATAAAACAAAATGTACCATAAATATAATAATATATAATATGTGACAATATAAATTTATTATTAATTTAATAATTCTTTTATTCCAATAAATTAATATAAAATATAAAAAAATAGCGTCAAAGATAATAAATAGTTATCAAAATAATAACTAATCATTTCATTTTCAATATAATTAATATAAATTGTTTTAATACCTTTTGTAATAATATTTAAATGGAAAAAATATTGTGTTATTTAAATGGTAGTTATTATTTTAAGAAAATATATATAATAAAAATAATTTACAAATAAGGGATTAATTTATATAATAATAAAATATATTTTTGATGATTTTTTAATATATTGATAGTTTTTTAAAATCTTTAATAAATTCATTTTTTATAGAATAATGTATATTATTATTTTTAATTAGAAATTCTATTTATTAGTTTTGGATTAGCAATAAAATCATTTTATAGTTAAAATCATAATTAATTAGCTTCAACTTAGCTATCATATTATGTTGTATCTAATCTCTAACTAATTAGCTACAATTTAACTACTATATTATGTTGTGTCTAATTCCTAACTAATTAGCTTCAATTTAGCTACCATATTATGTTGTGTCTATCCCTAACTAATTAGCTACAACTTAGCTATAATATCTATGTTGCGTATAATCTCTAACTAATTAGTTACAACTTAGCTACCATATTTATGTTGTATTTAATCCCTAACTAGTTAGCTACAACTTAGCTACCATATTTATGTTGTGTTTAATCCCTAACTAATTGGCTACAACTTAGTTACCATATCTATCATATCTATGTTATGTCTAATCCCTAACTAATTAGCTACAACTTAGCTACCATATTTATGTTGTGTTTAATCCCTAACTAATTAGTTACAACTTAGCTATCATATTATGTTATATATAGTCTCTCGCTAATTAGCTACAACTTTGCTACAATATTTGTTTGTCGCCAATTTGTCTCTAATTAGCGAGGGATTAGTGAGTAAAATTTTCCCTCGCTAATTTCCCTTGCAAATCAGCAAATTTCTTGTAGTGAGATTTTAATTAAAAATCATTTAAAACTTATCAAATTATGTTTTTAAGATAAAAGATTTTCTTTTTCTTTTTCTTTCAAGATATAACAAGTTATTCTTTTAAAGATGTAAAAAAATAAAAGATATAACTAAAACATAAAATTCAATCAATGTAATGCAATAACGTCAAGTAATAAACATTAAAAAATTAAATTAAATGATACATCCAATTTGGTATTTTTTAGTTTATTTTATGAATAAGTTTTATAGATTATGATTACCACAACCATTATTATAATAATATTTTGTTCTATAATAGTTTCTTAATTATCAATAAAATTAATAATTAATTTCAAGTAATAAAAAATAAAAATTTAAACAAAATGGTACACCACTTTGTTATTCCTTTTTAACAATTGAAAAGAATGTGTTATAATCTAATTTAGCACAATTGAAGTACAATTAGGTTAAAAAATTATTGACGTAACCTAACAATGAACAAATCAAATATAGCATTTTAAAAACTATTATATACGCTTAACCACCTCTATAGTAATTTCTTCCAAATAATTGGTCAATCATAAGTAATTAGGACTTTCTTGTAGTACAATATTTCAATTAGAAAACTTAAAATGTTATCAAATTTAATAAAAAATAATAATCTTTTCTATTCTTAATTTAAAATGCTTTTTTAAATATGTATTTATGCGTCAATATTTCTCGATGTTTCTATATATTTATATTTTTTATTTTTTAGACAATGATAATTTTACTAATATTTCATTATCTTATTTTTTTTATTATATTATATTTCAATTATGAAACTAAAAAAATTTATCAAAACAATTAAAAAAGATACTTTTTCTTTATTTTGAATTTAAAATACTTTGAAAATGCTTCTGTATTTTTTAATTTTTTCTCATTTTTTAATATAATTCTATTATAAGATTTTTAAATTTTCTATTTTTTTAATATTTCTCCCTTAAGATTTTTAGAAAACTTGATGTTATTAATATTTTTTCTTATCTTCATTCTATATCACAAGATTTCAATTAAAACAATTTAAATTTTTATCAAATAAAATAAAAAGTAACTTTTTTATTTTTATTTTTTTGTTTAAAATATTTTTAAAATATTTATCTATTTTTAAATATTTCTCATTTTTGAAATATAATTATACTATAAGCTTTGTAGTTAATTCTATTTTTTAAATTTTAGAAAATGATACTTTAGTAATATTTTATTAACTTTTTTTTTCTATAGCACAAGATTTCAATTAATAATCACTTAAAACTTATCAAATTATGTTTTTAAGATAAAACATTTTCTTTTTCTTTCAAGATATAACAAGTTATTCTTTTAAAGATGTAAAAAGATAAAAGATATAACTAGAACATAAAATTCAATCAATGTAATGCAATAACGTCAAGTAATAAACATTGAAAAATTAAATTAAATGATACATCCAATTTGGTATTTTTTATTTTATTTTATGAATAAGTTTTATATATTATGATTATCACAACCATTATTATAATAATATTTTATTCTATAATATTTTCTTAATTATCAATAAAATTACAAATTATTTTCAAGTAATAAAAAATAAAAATTTAAATGAAATGATACACCACTTTGTTCTTCTTTTTTAACAATTGAAAAGAATGCGTTATAATCTAACTTACCACAATTGAAGTACAATTAGGTTAAAAAATTATTGACGTAGCCTAACAATGAACAAATCAAATATAGCATTTTAAAAACTAATATATACGCTTAACCACCTCTACAGTAATTTCTTTTAAATAATTGTCAGTCATAAGTAATTAGGACTTTCTTGTAGTACAATATTTCAATTAGAAAACTTAAAATGTTATCAAATTTAATAAAAAATAATAATCTTTTCTATTTTTAATTTAAAATGTTTTTTTAAATATGTATTTATGGTTGAATATTTCTCAATGTTTCTATATATTTATATTTTTTATTTTTTAGACAATGATAATTTTACTAATATTTCATTATCTTATTTTTTTATTATATTATATTTCAATTATGAAACTAAAAAAATTTATCAAAACAACTAAAACAAATACTTTTTCTTTATTTTTAATTTAAAATACTTTGAAAATGCTTCTATATTTTTCAATTTTTTCTCATTTTTTAATATAATTCTATTATAAGATTTTTAAATTTTCAATTTTTTAAATATTTCTCCCTTAAGATTTTTAGAAAACTTGATGTTATTAATATTTGTTCTTATCTTCTTTCTATATCACAAGATTTCAATTAAAACAATTTAAATTTTTATCCAATAAAAGAAACGAAGTAAATTTTTTATTTTGATTTTTTAGTTTAAAATATTTTTAAAATATTTATCTATTTTTAAATATTTCTCATTTTTGAAATATAATTATACTATAATCTTTTTTAGTTAATTTTATTTTTTAAATTTTAGAAAATGATACTTTAGTAATATTTTATTAACTTTTTTTTTCTATAGCACAAGATTTCAATTAAAAATCATTTAAAACTTATCAAATTAGGTGTTTAAGATAAAAGATTTTCTTTTTCTTTCAAGATATAACAAGTTATTCTTTTAAAGATGTTAAAAAATAAAAGATATAACTAGAACATAAAATTCAATCAATGTAATGCAATAACGTCAAGTTATAAACATTGAAAAATTAAATTAAATGATACATCCAATTTGTTATTTTTTAGTTTATTTTATGAATAAGTTTTATAGATTATGATTACCACAACCATTATTATAATAATATTTTATTCTATAATAATTTCTTAATTATCAATAAAATTACAATTATTTTCAAGTAATAAAAAATAAAAATTTAAACGAAATGATACACCACTTTGTTATTCTTTTTTAACAATTGAAAAGAATGTATTATAATCTAACTTACCACAATTGAAGTACAATTAGGTTAAAAAGTTATTGACGTAATGAACAAATCAAATATAGCATTTTAAAAACTAATATATACGCTAACCACCTCTATAGTTATTTCTTTTAAATAATTGGTTAGTCATAAGTGATTACGACTTTCTTGTAGTACAATATTTCTATTAGAAAACTTAAAATGTTATCAAATTTAATAAAAAATAATAATCTTTTCTATTCTTAATTTAAAATGTTTTTTTAAATATGTATTTATGTGTCAATATTTCTCAATGTTTATATATTTTTATATTTTTTATTTTTTAGACAATGATAATTTTACTAATATTTCATTATCTTATTTTTTTTTATTATATTATATTTCAATTATGAAACTAAAAAAATTATCAAAACAATTAAAACAAATACTTTTTCTTTATTTTGAATTTAAAATACTTTGAAAATGCTTTTGTATTTTTTTATTTTTTCTCAGTTTTTGATATAATTCTATTATAAGATTTTTAAATTTTCTATTTTTTAAATATTTCTCCCTTGGTGGCTTGCACCTGTAACGGTTCCCAGACTCTATAGAGTCTAGACACAAGGAGTTATCACCCAACCGTTCCAAGGGTAAGTCCCCTTTGCGTCTAGGACTGGATCAAGTCCAAAGACTAGGACCTCCTGTTACTCCTCACGACATAATCCATTCTACTCTATCTGAGCGTGAATGATTATTGGAGTTTCAGGATACCAACCCATATGGATTCCACACGTCCTTACACACACTAACAATTCACATGAATTTCCCTTGAAATTCCATTCCAGCCACCACTCTTATTCATCTAGTTTCATCACACAATACATTAATAATGACATTTCAAGCATATAAGAACTTCCTTGCACAAAACCACATTAAAACATATCATTTTACTCTCTAAAACAGAAGTTGAGGTGCCCCACTGCAGTGACTCTCGCTTAAGCTAGACATTCTAGCCCAGGCGAGAAGCCATCTCGCTTAGGCGAGTCAGTCTTGCCTAGACGAGGCTCGAACAGTGGCAAAGGTTAAAAACTGGGCGAACTCTCGCTCAGGCTAAACTGGCTCTCTTAGACGAGAGTATCTCTCGCTTAAGCGACTCCAGCTCGCCTAGGCGAGACTTCACGCAGTAACAGGGACAAGCTTTCTGGTAGTTTCGCTTAGGCGAGAACCACCCGCCTAGGCGAAAATACTAGGTCACTCCTGTTGGAAGGGGGAGCTACTTCACCTATGAATGAAGAATGATTTTGATGATGTCTACTGGTCTAGAATAAAACATAGCTTGGTCCAATTAGGTTATGCATTAGGCTAATAACTTTGTTTTATCAATGTATTTTAGGCCTGCTGTGTGCTGCTTTGGACCATTACACTTATGCTGTGTAATCTTGCATGGTTAGTTTTTTAACTAATGGATTAGCTGTGAGTATGGCACAAAGGAAGTGAAAATATACTCACGATAATCGATTAGGTAAATTGCTAATCAAATTAGTGACAGCAGAAATCTTTGTATAAAAGTTATTTTTAGAATCTGTTTTGGGTCTGGAGAAATTTGATAGATCACGCAGTTTTTCATCTGAAAGAGAACCATCTGAGAGTCACAGAGTTTCTGAATATTCTGGAAGATCACTCATGTGCAGATCCAAGAAGATTGATAGTTGATTCTACTATGATGGGTCTTGCTTGAATCAAGGAGCATCTTGTCAAATCTGCACAGTATAGGTGTATTCGTTTCTTGTTTTTGTTTACTGTATTTCTGATTATAGTTGCTTCAGTGTGTGAAGTGTAGGCCTAGGTGCAATTGTGTGGATGCATTGCTCTTAGGGGGAGTTCTTGATTGGTAAATCAAGTTCTTGGGTTTTGGGGGTTTAGAATTACATAGGTGTGCTTGTAATTCTTGGATCCTATCTGTTTAGTGGAATCCTCCTAAGTGTGTTACTTAGGAGAAGACTGGATGTAGATTCGCCTTGAATCGAACCAGTATAAATTGTGTGTCTTGCTTCTTTCTTCTCTCTCATAATCTTTCTTGATTGATTTAAACAGTCCATTAACCCACAACTATGAAATTGATTAATTGAGCTTTAAAACCTAAAGATTTTTCAAGATTCATCTTAAACCAGATAAAAGCCTATTAATCAATTCAGATCCCTTTGTGGTTAAGATAATTAGACAGATCTATTTTTAACAATTGGCACCAGAGCTGGTTAATCGCACGCTAATCGATTAGAAAGATCCTGTTAAGTCTAATACATCTCAAACCTTTGCTGAAGGGGCATCCATCAACAGGCCCCCTCTGTTTGCTGGGGAAAACTATCCCTTCTAGAAAATTTGAATGAAAATCTTTCTTGAATCAATAGACAAAGGGGTGTGGGATGCAGTGGTAAATGGACCTTTTAAACCAATTAAAATAGTGGATAGAGAGACTTTTCCCAAAGAATTCTCACAATGGACCCCTGATGAGAATAAGAGGGCATATTATGATGTTAGAGCCAAGAATATTATATCTTATGCACTAATATTGGATGAATTTTATAGGGTCTCTGTGTGTGAATCAGCCAAAGAGATATGGGACGTTTTGGAAGTCACCCATGAGGGCACAGATGAAGTTAAAAGAGCTAGGAAAAATACTCTTATTCAAGAGTATGAAATGTTCAGAATGAAGACTGGGGAAAGCATATGTGATGTACAGAAGAGATTTACACATATAGTAAATCACCTCCTAGCTCTTGGCAAGATCTTTGATAAGAAAGAGCTAAACATCAAGATCTTGAAGAGTTTAAACAGGACATGGCAACCTAAAGTCACTGCTATTTCAGAATCCAAAGACCTCACTAGCATGAACATAGCCACACTCTTTGGGAAGCTGAGAGAACATGAACTAGAACTTGGAAGACTCAAGGCAGAAGTGGATGGAGAAAAAAGGCACACAATAGCCTTAAAGAGTGCAGTAAAATCTGCAGTAAAACAGAAGAAAGCAGACTTTGCAGATGACTCCAATGATGGAAACTCTGGTAGTGAAGCCTTGAGCTTAATGGTGAAAAAGTTCTCAAAATTTCTGAAGTATAAGAATAAAACTAACAACAGTTATGCAGGAAACAAGAGGCAGTCCAGATCTGGAACTCAAACCTGCTATGAGTGTGGCAAGACAGGATACATCAAAGCTGATTGTCCAGTGCTGAAGATGAAGCAGAAACTGGATGAGAAAAATGAGGCAGAGAAGCACCTGAAGAAAAAGAAAGCCTACATTGCCTGGGAAGAAAATGACTCTAGCACATCCAGTGAATCTGATGACAGCACTGAAGAGGAAAATAATCTGTGTCTGATGGCTAAAGCTGAAACATCCATTAAAGCAGAATCATCCAAAAATAGTGTAAGTAGTTTCACATCTGAACATGAGGAAAATGACTACTATGAACTGCTTGATGCCTTTAATGAACTGCATAAGGAAGCTACAAAACTACAAAAGTCAAATAGCAAACGTAAAGGAGAGATTACGTGGCTGGAGGGTAGAATAAAACAGTTAGAAGAGGAAAATGAGAATCTAACAACTTGCTTGGAAAAATAAGAACAATCTGAAAAACACTCCAGGTCTAGATGTATGTACTATCCAGGACAGCTAGAGAAGATAGAGTACTTAATGAAAACCCTATCAAAATTCACTCTAGGAAGATCCAACCTAGATGCTATTTTAGGATCCCAAAGGAGTGTGCTGAATAAAGAGGGAATTGGTTATAGTGGCAACCCTAATCGATTATCGTGCAGAAATTTTCTCAACATCAATAAACCATCCTCCATTATATGCACCTATTTTTCTGAACTTGGTCACTTTTCTACTTCCTGCTACTTTAAAAACAGTGGGGTTCCTAGAGGAAAATTCAAATGGGTGCCTAAAAGAACTGCAACACAGTCTAACACAAGAGGACCCAAGTTTGTTTGGGTACCTGCTTCATCAAAATAATCTGTTTTGCAGGACAATGCTGAAGCTAAGGAGTCAATGTGGTATTTGGACAGTGGCTGCTCTAGACACATGACAGGTGATAGCTCGAAATTCAGCAAAATTTCATACAAAGTAAGTGGACATGTCACTTATGGTGACAACAACAGAGGTAAGATTCTTGGATCTGGTAAGGTAAGGTCATCATCAACTGTGGAAATTGAGGATGTTTTGTTGGTAGATGGACTCAAGCACAATTTACTTAGCATTATCCAACTGTGTGATAAAAATCTGAAAGTAACCTTTGAAGCCCATCATTGTTTAATCTGTCATGCATCCACAAATGAACTGGTTTTTGTAGGAAAAAGGATTCAGAACATATACATGGTGGACTTTGAAAACACTTCTTTTGATTCAATTGCTTGCCTTTTTGCTAAAAATGATGAACCTTGGATTTGGCATAAAAGACTTGCACACATACATATGGGTCACCTAAATAAGCTTGTGTCAAAGAAGTTAGTCACTGGGTTGCCTGATATAAAGTTGAAGTCAGACAAGTTGTGTGATGCATGCCAAAAAGGTAAACAAGTAAAAACATCCTTTAAGTCAAAACAGCATATATCCACCTCTAATCCATTAGAACTGTTACATATGGACATGTTTGGACCTTCTAGAACCAAAAGCTTAGGAGGAAATTTTTATGCACTTGTTCTTGTGGATGACTATTCTCGCTTTACTTGGACCTTCTTTATCTCATCTAAAAGTGACACCTTCTCAGTTTTTAGGAAATTTGCCAAAATTGTTGAAAATGAGAAAGACTTGAAAATCAAATCCATTCGAAGTGACCATGGGGTGAGTTTCAAAATGAATCTTTTGAAAAGTTTTATGAAAATCATGGTATCTCACATAATTTCTCAGCCCCCTAGAACGCCACAACAAAATGGTGTGATTGAGAGAAAAAATCGATCTTTGGAAGAGTTGGCAAGGACAATGCTCAATGATAACTCTTTACCAAAATACTTTTGGGCAGATGTTGTAAGTACAGCTTGCCACGTGCTAAACAGGGTGTTAATCAGACCTGTTTTGAAACTTACACCCTATGAGATCTACAAAGGTAGAAAACCAAATATACCTTACTTCAAAGCTTTTGGTTGCAAGTGTTTTATACTAAATAATGGAAAATCAAATCTTGGCAAGTTTGATCCTAAGGCTGATGAAGGCATCTTCTTAGGTTACTCCTCCACTAGTAAAGCCTATCGAGTCTATAACAAACGAACATTAACCATAGAGGAATCCATTCATGTTGCATTTGATGAGAATATTGATAATCATGCTGCTAATTCCTCTAGTTCAAGAAATAGTGCAGAATTAAATGACACAAGTGCAGATTTGATGAGAATATTGATAATCATGCTGCTAATTCCTCTGGTTCAAGAAATAGTGCAGAATTAAATGACACAAGTGCAGATTTGACACAACTTGAGCCTGTGGCAGCAGCAGATTCATCACCTGGAGCAGCTAAGACTTCAACCTCTACAGCAGATTTACCCGCTGACTGGATAGTTCCTAAAAATATGTCTCTTGACAACATCATAGGGGATATCTCTAAAGGTGTTTCCACACGCAGACAGCTAGGCCAGTTTTGTCTAAATGTAGCCTTTGTCTCTCAACTTGAGCCAAAATCAGTGAATGATGCTCTCAAGGATGAACACTGGTTTATAGCAATGTAGGACGAATTGGATCAATTCAAGAGAAATGATGTTTGGGATATTGTTCCAAGAACTCAATCTCAACAAATCATAGGCACTAAGTGGGTCTTTCGCAACAAGCTGGATGATTCTGGTGTGATTATCAAGAATAAGGCTAGATTGGTAGCCAAAGGGTACTGTCAAGAAGAAGGGATTGATTATGATGAGACCTATGCTCCTATAGCACACCTTGAGGCCTTCCGAATCCTCCTTGCCATTTCATCCTTACTACAATTCAAGCTCTTCCAAATGGATGTGAAAAGCGCTTTCCTAAATGGCTTTATTAAGGAAGAAGTCTATGTGGCACAGCCCCCTGGATTCACAGACTACGAGTTTCCAGATCATGTGTATAAGTTGAAAAAGGCTCTCTATGGACTTAAGCAAGCCCCTCGCTCATGGTATGAAAGGCTAAGTGAAGTCTTGATTCAAAACAGGTTTCAAAGAGGGCAGGTGGATTGTAAGACCCGTGAAATTTAATTAATTAAATAATTAATTAATTAATAAATGCGGGTCGTGGAAACTTTTATGGCATTTATTAGTGGTTGATGTGTCGTGGAGAAGTACTAGCTCAAATGGTTGAGAGTACTCAAAGGTGTGAGAGGACTTGGGTTCGCGGTGAGGCTTGAGTGAGTTTTGGGGGCTAAATTGAGAAGAGGCTAAGGAGGCATTTGGTGTAGGAAAAACTTCTATCGTAGCAAAGCGAAGGAAAAACCAGGTTAGGGGAGCTGACCTCGTCTTCTTTTCTACTCTTATGCGTGATGTATGAGAACCAAAGTGGGATGGATGGGTATTTTTTCGGGACTCTATGGTGTTTTCTTGTATCCATTGATTGTTTATGCAGTGCAAGTTTTTGTTCGTCTGTTGTTGTCTAAATTGTAGTGGCTGCCAAAAGCATGATAACTGTGTTGCTATACTGGTTTATTTTTGTTTCCCTTTCTCCATGTTGATGCCTGTTTGATTTCTGTATGGTGGTGTTCTTCCTGGTATAATTTGCAGGCCACTTTCGGTGGCTGCGGTACAACCCCGTGTTTGCTGCAAGCGCTATTAGTTATTTTGAACCCATGGTTTGTATGAAAACTTACTAGTATGTGGAGTTGCTAGATGAGTGGTTCTACGAGAGCATAAATTTGGTAGTGATTTTAGGCATCACGCAGGAGAGAGACGATTTTCGTCCCTTTGTTAGTGATATATGCGCGGGGTGCTATATCTCAGAGTGGTGCACTTTGGATTCGCTCCAAAGTTTAGATTGCCAGGTTTTGTTGTGTGTTTTGGTGGGTTTTTTTTTGTAAAGGAGGTATTGCGGCGAGAGATCTAGAGGCAAAGTGGCGGCGATTCCTATTCCACACTACCAACATATATACATATCATACTTAAATCCTTCGTGGATAGTAAAACATTGAATTGGATATAGCTTTGTACTTTGAATGATGGGACACAACCTTAGTTTCTATTCTCTTTCCACTAATACCTCATTAGTAACTTTTGTGGACCCAGGGATAAAGCTTTTTATCAATTACGTTGCAGTAGATTGATATTTAGGGGTTAGCTTTTATTTATTTATTTTTTTTATTAGTTTCATTTCTCAAGGTTATTAATGTGGTAGCATAGCCATGGCCCACATGTGAACAATTTATTATTCTTTTCCTACGTCAACTACATGTAAAGGTGGATTAGCCTTTTCCAATTCCTTTTCTTTAAAGCTTTTTAGCTGCAGCTTTGCATACGTATGTTAGGTCCTTTTAGTTGAAAAGCAAATAATTGAAATTTAAGCTTATGGGTGGAGGTATAATTCTCCTATGATTGCGGTGCAGCCCACTTTGGGAAAAAAAGGCCAAGATTCCTTCTCTTTTAGGTGTAATTACAAGCGGCGATAATAATACATATATATAGGAATATTTATGTTATTATTTATTACGATGATAATTAAATACTTATAAAGTAGGAAAGAACTTTATCTTATGGTGACCAATATTTTCTTAATTTTCGTATAAGCCGTGTTTATTAAATTGGGAAGTGCAGCGTAGCTTCACGAATCTATTGCTAATTAGTTTTTTTTTTCTTTTATTATTAATTATAATAATATAAGCCGTGTTTATTAAATTGGGAAGTGCAGCGTAGTTTCCGTATTATTATTAATTATAATAATATAAAGGTTCATGTTTAACAAAATTAATTAATGGTAGATTGTAATATATTTTCGTGTTTTATTTTAAAGCTAAATAAAATAGTATTGAGAGATTTAATAAAATGCAATATCGTATGTAATGTCAGGTACGTATATTATTTATATGAGTTTATAAAATATCAGACTGTATGATCCTAAGACCGGCTGTATGTAGAATGTATGGGGCATGTTTAAAGGGGTAAGTGAAGGAGAGTATGGGTACATGACAATACTTGATTTGATGGCATGTTTGAATGGGTGTGATGCAATCTTATTATAGTTGTATGATTGGAAAACCAGGCTGTGCTGTAAATTGTTGTGTTGTATGATTGAGATCCCTTGGGGATCTGTTTAAGTGCCAAGAAACCAGTAACAGAGCACTACTGGTATGGCGCCTGGCGGTGCAAGCGAGCCGCCAGGCGGACGGAACGCAAATCAGTGATAGTGGTCACAACACGAGCAGGCGCCTGGCGGTAGGGAGGGTTCCGCCAGGCAGAATGGTGCAGTAGAAACCCTGACGATGCGGTGGCACCTGGTGGTGCGGGAAGGGTGCGCCAGGCGGTGGCGACGAGTGGTGCCTGGCAGCATGGTGAAGTCCGCCCGGCGGTGACAGTGCAGTGATGATGCTGTAGGCGCGTGGCGCTTGGCGGTGTGTGATGCCCGCTAGGTGGTCTGGACCCAGTGTTTGCCTGGCGACGTGAGATGCGCGCCAAGCGGTTTTGGTTCAGTGATGGTGCGCTAGGAAAGGTTTCTACACAGCTTTAGGTGATGTTCATGATGCGAGACTTTAGCTGGGGGTCCAGTTACGAGTGTAACCCGTATTGGAGTAACACGTGACCACTCTAGGTTGTAGCCTGGTGGTTTAGGAAGTCCAGTGGAGTGTGTGAGTTGTGGCTCGTACGGCGAGGTTC
>Ga0214543_1010310_pt1 | contig 13939 bp, 9 predicted proteins | sample CNSS2metaG_FD_160094 | JGI IMG/M metagenome (GOLD analysis project Ga0214543, IMG submission 160094) | Root nodule microbial communities from cowpea collected in UCLA plant growth center, Los Angeles, California, USA - CNSS2 | ecosystem: Host-associated > Plants > Roots > Nodule | place: USA...
TTACATTAAAAAAAATTTAATATATATATATATATATATATATATATATATATATATATATATATATATATATATATATATATATATTAGTAAAAAACATTTTGATCTAATTTGTCTTCTTCCAAGTACACCCCTTGACATTCTTCTCTTTTCCTTCTTTGAAATTGGGCATATACATCAAATCTTATATAGACAGTGACGTTTATGGTATGCTTGTTGTCAAATGATAGAATCAAAATAAGAATACTTGACACGTGACATTTGGGGTTTATTATTTGATTATTTTTTAAGAATCAATACGAGAAAGTGAGTTTGTTGATCAAAACACTAATTAAAGAATATCCATTGTGTTTAACGTCATTTTATATTTATTTTTATAATTATTTGGACCGGTATGAACTTGAGTTTGTTTGAACTTTATTTAAAATTTATGACAGTGATGTATTTTATTTTATTTTATTTTATTTGAATTTATGATTAAATATTTATTTTTTAAATAATTTTGTAAATACCCGTGGGTACCCGTGGATACCCATAAATATAAAAAAAATAGACGGGTACCCGTATAACGGATACCCGACGAATATGGGTACGAGTACGGGGCGAATATTTATCCAGCGGATAGAGTACGGTGAGCTACTATCCGTACCCTACCCGCCTCGTTGACATCCTTTGTCATTATTAATTTAATTATTGTATTGTTTTTGAGTGAGATAACTAATTTCCGACATATCATAAATGTACAAATGTGCTACAACTACAAGAGTTCCTCTCAACTCATACTGGTATGAGGATGAAAAATACAGAATTGATGCTATTTATTTTGGAAATACATAAAATGGGATAGGAGTGTTTGAGTTACTGTTTGATTTGTTTCATTTATTTATTTTTTATTAAAAGTACACATAATCTAAACATAAAAAATATATACATTTTAATTTGGTCCGATTTAAATATTAAAAAGTTAAAAATATTTTTTCCCTTTGATTTAGATTAACTGGTGAAGCTTTTATTTTTTATTTTTTGTTTTTACATGTATATATATTTTTTTATATTTAAAAATAACTGTGTGATGTAAAATTATTGTTTTCGTTAAAAAATAAGTAAAATTTGTTGAATCAAGTATTTATTATTAATTATAAATTATACTTTAATAATGAAAGTATAGCTCATCTTAGTCATCTAGCAGACTAAAGTGAAATTATATATTTATATTTGAAGAAATAATTTTTTTTTTAAATCATTTTGCCAAATCATAAAATCTTAAAACAATACATTTACATGCCCTTTTCCTTTTATGTTCTTTTATTTCTTTTATGTGATTTGGATTAACTCACATTGAAAACTCTCATTGAAACCCATGTATTCTACAAATCTCTTATAATTTAACACTTCTTACATACAATACTAGTTTGTTGATTTTTTTCGAATAGACATCCAAAAGAAAATTAATAAGTAATTAGAGATATTTGAATTCATATGTCAATTCAGATAAGAAATGTAATATCATCTCCGACTTTTTTTCAATACGTTAACTCAAAATCTTACACTTTAAAATAAAAATGTGTAATCCAGAATGTGAAAAGTATAATAATTAAATGATATATTAATATTTATTTCTTATTATATATATGAATTACAATATTATCTGTTATTATTAATATACCCTCTTATGATTTGTAAATTCTTGTAATTATATAATATTTTGTACAGGCGCATATCATATGGGAAATATGTAAAGTTCCATTATATATATATATATATATATATATAATCAAACACTCTTAACCAACATTCTTTTGTCTTCACCATTAAATTAAACTTAAACAGTATTATGTTAAAATAAATTGTGAATAACATAGTTTTATCACAATTAAAATATTGATTGTACATTAGAGTATACATTTTATCTATAATATTAATGCTAAAAAAATTATTATGACTAATTTATTTATTAGCAAACTTTTAGATCCATATATTAGTTTCATAGTAATTATGACTTTGATATACAGAGAGATGTGACAAAAGATTAAACAAATTTACTATTTGATTGAATTGCACAAACAAATGTTAGCTATACGGACGTATTTTTTTAAAAAACATATATATAAAATAAAGAGCGTGTAAAACTTTCTTTCCTTCGTACGTAGAATCGTATTTTAGATTTCGTATAAAGAATTGAATGCTGCACCTTTTTGTTTGCATTTAGGAGTCCAATGTCCTTTTCTGATTAAGATATTTTGGAGAAAAATATCTGATTTTATATTTCCTGTCGAAACTAATATTTTTCAAATTCATTTTATATATTCTATAAATATTTCCAAATCTACTTAGGAATGAAATTGAAAACATTCTTCCACCATAAACTTTTTCACAAATTATTAAATCCCGTCAATTACTCTTAAAATAGTTATATACAATTATAATTACCATCATATAGCTTTTTTATTTTCACTTTTTAAATTACGACAAAATATGCCATAATTCTCAGCTTCAATTCATAATGTATTTGTATTAGACTGGAAAATAAACATAATTAGAGTTTCATTAAAAAAAAAACCAGAGAGTGAATAATTCCAAAGAACGTTATTTTGAATCAGTAGTCATGTGACGGAGTGAGAGTTGATATTTGGCAGCATGTTATCGTAGGAAGGGAGTGACTTGGAGATCGGAGAGCCATTGAAATTGGATAAGCTATGAAGTGTAAGATAATATAAGGTACAGATTTCATCAAAAACATGTGATTCTACATATGTTTTAGCAACACCAATTAATTCCATGTTATCAAAATATTATCTTCAACTTACATAATCCTTTCAACGAGTGGATTGTAGGTAGCCACAGCTTAGCATAATCTGATTTTGCGGACTTTGAACTTTTAAGCTAATGGAAACTACCATTGCCCATTTAATAACAATGATAATTGATGTAACAGTGACTCCACCGAGTAATACATATTGAAATGACACTATCTTCATACTGTGTACAAATAATTGATACCATAGATTCAAGGGAACACGTAACTGCTAAATAATCCTTAAAAATACAAACACACCAAACTTTATTAATTGTTTTTTTGTTCATCCTTGGTTGAAATGAAAAACCAAGTTGCTGACACATGAAATAACAACATTTTTTGATTTTGAGGAGTGATGTTATTTTTGACAGAAAGTACTGATATATTAATTACTGGATGGTTATGTATGCATGGTTTGGAAATTGCAAGGTCCTTGGAAGAAAGGTGTTGTTTTGAAAGTTTAGAGAATTAGGGTTTAGAAGGTTTAAGGGGGCCATGTATGGTGTCACTGTCTTGTACAGAGAGCTAGTTGATCAACAAAACAAAGAAGATGCTAAGAAAAAAGACGCATGTTGGGGACCATATATTCCATTCTTCACAACCATGGACACAACCTTCATTGCTCTTTTAATTCATACATCTAAATGCTTCTAGAGTTGTTGTTTCCTATATACTCTTGGAGAGGGACAAATAGCAACTTTGTTTAAAACATTCAAAACCCAGTAATATTTTTAATATCACTAAGTAAGGTTTAAGTTAGAACTTGTTTTGATTCACGTTATTACAAATATATACTTCTAATCTTCGTTATTGTAAGCAATTATATTTTAGTGTCTATTTTCACATTTTGTAGACATCTTAATATCATTGATAAAAATAAGAGTTTCGTACAAGCTCGAAAGAGTTTATATTTATTAGAAATATTGAATTATAATATATAAATAGATATAAAATTTATTTTATTACATTCATTTGTTAATGTTGAGTTGGAATTATAGTTTACTTTTTTTTAATATAGTATTGTGTAAGTTATTCCAATAATTTATCGTGTTGTTTGAGATATTAAGCTTTCAGACATGTATTTTTGTCATTTTATTAAAGAAAATATTCTTTTACGAACGAAAAACTATAAAATTTTCATTCACTCCAAACTATTTTTTTTCATTCATTCAACACAGGTTCAAATGAAGAAATGAAAGTTTAACTATTTTTTTTTCTTTCTATATCATTTATTTTTTTTTACAAAGTTTGGTAATATTATTAGCATTATTTGAAACCTGATTATTTAAAATAACAACTATTGATATACAATAGTTTGTGTTTCTTTTTGTAGAACACGAGTGTTATACAATAGATAATTCTATTAGAAAGATAAAATTAACATAAAAAAAGTAAAAGAAATTGTTTAAATATTTGACGCAATATACACTTAGACCTTAAAAATCAGGATCTTTAACTAATTTAGAATAATTTGCAAACATTATATAAGATTAAAAGTCTATAATTTCATTGTCTTAAGATTTTGAAATAAAAGTATTATTAAATGTGTTATATGTGTAAAACCAATATATGACTGTAATCATTCAATGATTATAACCCATATGATAAATATATAAACCCAACAGTGGTACCAGACCTGATGGTTCGGAGTGACTCAACGCATAACCATAATAAAAAAAAATCACCATATATGGGTGAAAGGAGTCACCCAAGTGAATCAGGAACCATCCCATATAAGATTAAGGCTCATAACCCCATTACCTATGACTAGGGATGTCAAAAATATCCATACCCATGGATATCTGCGGATAAAACCCGCAATGGGTAGAAAACGGATGTTAAAAATGGATACCCGTTACCCGCGAGTACGAGTATTTTTGATACCCGCATATTAATAGGGTGGGTACGGTATCATAGTATCCGTACCCGTGGATACCCGTACCCGCTAAACTTTAATTCACAAAAATACCCTTATATATATATATATATATATATATATATATATATATATATATATATATATATATATATATACATATATATATATATATATATATATTAGTAAAAAACATTCTAATCTGATATTTTCTAAGCTACACATCTTATCTTCTTTTGTCTTCTTTCTTTCAGTTTCAAGTATTAGTACGTTGTCTTCTTCTAAGTACACCTCTTGACATTCTTCTCTTTTCCTTCTTTGAAATTGGGCATATACATCAAACCCTATATAGATAGTGACGTCTATGGTAAGCTTGTTGTCAAATGATGGAATTAAAATAAGAATACTTGGCACATGACAGTTGGGGTTTATTATTTGATTATTTTTCAGGAATCAATCGAAGAAAGTGAGATTGTTGATAAAAACACTAATTAAAGAATTTCCATTGTGTTGAATGTCATTTTATATTTTTTTTTATAATTATTTGAACTTATATGGACTTGAGTTTGTTTGAACTTTATTTAAAATTTATGATAATGATTTATTTTATTTTATTTAAATTTATGATTAAATATTTATTTTTTAAATATCCGCAGGTACCCGTGGATACTTGCGGATATGAAAAAAATAGACGGGTATCCGCATAATGGATATCCGACGGATATGGGTACAGGTATGGGACAAATATTTATCCAACAGGTAGGGTACAGGTACGAGACAAATATTTATCCAGCAGGTAGGGTACGGGGGAGCTACTACCCGTATCCTACCCACACCGTTGACATCTATACTTATAACCCATATGACAAACATATAAGCCCAACACTTAGTGACCCATGATAATTTGTTTAATTTAAATTTATTATATCAAATGTCATGAAAATAAAAATTTCATTGACACCCTTAACCAGAAAATAAGGGAGAATATTTTTTTACGCTTAACACCTAATTTGGTCCTCTAATTTTATTTGAATTTTTAAAAAGACTTCTATTTTTTAATTTATTTAATATAGTCCTCTAATTTCTTAAAAATGTTCAATTTAGTCATTTTCGTTAAATTAAGGTTAACGTCGTGTTCATACAGTACCACGTGTCATGTTATTGTCACATGACGATGTTTGTTTTCAATTTAGTTCCCTTATTTATAATCGTGATCCAACTTGTTTTTTTTTAATGAAGCAATTTAATCATTCTCCAATTTGAGACCAAATTAGTAATTAAACTTAATTACAACTTATATAAATGTGTTAAAATATTTTTTAAACATTTATATATCAAATTTTCCACCTAAATATTCATTTTCTTTTTTACATTTTACATAAAAAATCCCAATTTAAACTTATAATTTTTTTTAAAAATATTAAAAATGTAAATGTAAAATGATACTTGTAATTTTTAAATGTTCAACGTGACAAATATTTTTAATCTTATAAGTGTCACTTTATATTTACATTTTTAATATTTAAAAAATATTATAAGTTTAAATAGGGATTATTTTTATGTAAAAATGTTAAAATAAAATAATTTGAATATTTAGATGGAGTGATTTGATATATAATTTTTTTTAAAAAAATTTAACATATATAAATATATATATAAGTTGTAATTAAGTTTAATTACTAAGTTGTTCTCAAAATTGAGAAGAAGGACCAAAATGTTTCATTTTAAGAAAAAAGAGGACCAAGTTGGATAAAATTATAAATAAGGGGACACAATTGAAAACAAACACTATACAGAGAGACCGTGTTAATGTCAATTTAACATAAATGACTAAATTGAACATTTTTAAAAATTTGGAAGACTTAATTGAACAAGTGAAAAAATTAGAGATCTTTTTAAAAATCCGAATAAAATTAGAGGACTAAATTAAGTATTAGGCCTTTTATTTAATACGAAACTTTAATCGTATATAATAACTTTTATTTTTTCTATTTACATTACATCCCATCATTGTTGTTCGAGAATTTAAATTTTGGAAAATTATTCATTACACACTTCAGAAATAATTTTCTTAAAATTCCGTTTGTTACAAAAAAAAAAAATTCTAATCCATGGTTATTCTTTTTTAACTTCAATCTTTCACTTCTCATATCACGTCGATCTTTTACCTCCCATAATAATACATTGAGTGAGGATTTTATATTTAATAATATAGGATAAAATGGGATATTAAAACTTCTGAGGGTGTAGAAAGAAAAAAGGAGGTGCATAAAGTAGAAGCTATTCCAGTAGTCCTTTTTCTCCAATTGGGCCTTGAGATTGATTTTGGATTGGGCTAAAACTATCTACGCATTCTTGAATTTAGGAGATAATTAAATCTATTGGAAATATAACTCAAAGAATAAAGGGGTTTCTTCCCTGCATCTCCAAACATTTCTTATGTATTTAAATAAAAAAATTAAACCATATGTTGACATCCGGAGGAGATAAAATTAGGGGTGAAGTTAGAGATATAATAAAATGTAGTGACTTTTAATTCAGGAATAAAGTAGAAATTTAAAAAAAATTTAGAGGTGCAAAAGAAGTCTTTGAAGGTGCAGAAAAAAAGCATGCAACAACAAAAGTTCAACCCACATTACCCATGACTCTTCACAATTAAACGATTAATTTGATTATGGATTTTTTTAATCGCAAACACTTTTTTTTTTCTGTTTAGTTTGTTTTTTTCACACAATTTTCTCAACTGATTTTAATTTTATCGGATTGATTTAGTTTATTTTATTTTAAAGACATAAATGGTTTATGTTAAGCACATTTTGCTTGTAGCTCTATGCAAGTGTTTGGATCAGGGAAATTAAAAGACTAATTGATCTCTATAAGAATTTAAAATACTTCATTGTAAAATGGATGATTTGGATTCAAAATTTAAATAGTAACTGAAATTTTCATTTTCACGATGTATTTTTAATAATGACAATTGAATGGATGTATTATGTCATAGGCATCATGCTTATGTAATAATATCATAACATTTACATGAAGTCATCACTATCAGAGTTAACCACAAAAGTACAAAATCTAAAATGAAACAAAAACTAAAGTAGTAAAAAAAAAAAACATCATAGGCTAAAAATTCGATTAAGCACACAGCACACGTTGTTATATTTTGATCCTGTGTTTACTCTTGGGCTGGCTCAGGCCTATGTCCTATGTCGATAGCAACTTTACAAAGAAAGAAATCACGTGAGGAATGACAGGAGCACGTGAGGAATGGCGGTTTATAGAGGGAATAGCGAAGAATTAACTTGAGGTGGTAGGTAGTTAGCAAGTAGTAGTGTTCACAAATTGAGAGCTTCCGTAAACACAAGAATAAACCTGAACACATCGAACCAACCCCATAAACCCTAACTTCCATCTTTCTTCTTCAATGGCCACTCTCGACCCAATCCAAAACGGCACAACCAATCCCTTGCTATCTGAAAATCCTGACCCCGCCGAACCTCCCTCCACCGCCGCCGACGATCCCACTCCTGAGGTTGCGGCTGAGAAGCGGTGGCCGGGATGGCCCGGCCTCTGCGTGTTCCGCCTCATCGTGCCGGTCCTCAAAGTCGGAAGCATCATTGGCCGCAAGGGGGAGCTCATCAAGAAGACCTGCGAGGAAACGAAAGCTCGCATACGAGTCCTCGACGGCGCGGTTGGCACTCCCGATCGAATCGTGAGTGTTTCCTATTTCATTTCTAGGGATTCTTCATTTATATTATTTGCTAGGTTTTCTTGGGTTCCGTCATTTCTCATTTATATTTGAGTACTGCTTGTACAGTACTAGTATGGATTTTTATTTTCACTGCCTGGAAGTTACTACAAGTTGGATTCTCTGTGCTGGTGTGTTTCTTTCAGCTCGTTGCGTTATTTCCCTTAGTTTCCAATTTACATTTTTATTCTAGTTTCATTAATTTTGTGATGTTTTTTCAATCCAGGTATAATTACTAGGAGTGTTTTATAGTATTTGTGGGGTGGTTTCTCTGTTGAATTTGTAATTGCTAACGGGAGACATATGATAGTATTAGTATCAATGGTTGTAACTTCACCTGTAGTGTTAGAGTTTGAATCTCTTACAACCCACGGTTAGTAATCCCCCGGAAAATATGTCTGGGTTTCGGGTATGTCCGTATGTACTATTGTCATGTTGCTTAGGTTCCAATGTTTTTTTATTTGAAGTATAAATGAAGCAACCGTGTCTGTTCAGTTCGGGATAAATTTTCAAATGCAAATTATAACAATGTTGAGTTTTTTATTTGTGTATCTAGTTCTGTATTGTCGTTATATGGTTTGAATTTTGTCTTTAGGTACTCATATCAGGGAAGGAAGAGCCAGAGACACCACTTTCTCCTGCAATGGATGCTGTCATAAGGATTTTTAAACGTATCTCCGGGTTGTCTGAAATTGATGGCGAGAATAAAGCCGCAGGGCTTGCGTTTTGTTCTGTTCGTTTATTGGTGGCCTCAACACAGGCTATCAATTTGATTGGAAAGCAGGGTTCATTAATTAAATCTATACAAGAAAATACCAGTGCATCTGTTAGAGTACTATCTGGAGGTGTGCCTGCTGTCCCTGTTATCCGATAATGTATTTTCTCCCCGACTTGATAGCATCCTTTTAGTTCTCCCCAACTTGATAGCATCCTTTTATTTGTCTTATCCTTCCTTATATTGACTGATGTAGTAGAAAGTGTGCTGAATCATATATTTAATTACTGACATGACATTTGGTTTACCTAGCTTCTATGGATGATTCTTGAAATGAGGTGGTTTTATCTTTTAGTGTTTTACCATTTAGATAGTGGCTAGAATCTAAATGAACTAAATATGTATTCATAACCTTTATTCAAACTTCACTCTGGTCTGAGGCCACTGAAATTCAAGAATCCGTTTGTCCTTGCTTAATTTAAAGGCTGTCTCACTTTAGTGGAGCCTTTTCCAGTTGCCATTGTTGTCAATTTTAACATTTGTGCTCCTAACGAGAAAGATCTTTTTATTGGTTTTCTTTCAATGTATTTTTTTGTTCAACGCTGGAAGTGATTTTGAAACCAAATAATTTTCCTGATAGATGAGGTTCCCTTTTATGCTGCTGCGGATGAGAGGATTGTTGAGTTGCAGGGAGAAGCCATGAAGGTCCTTAAGGCTCTGGAAGCAGTAGTTGGGCACCTGAGGAAGTTTTTGGTTGACCCCAGTGTTCTTCCCTTATTTGAGAAAAGTGTAAGTTTTATATTTTCAATTTTTTAAATTATTCTGAAACTATCAATACCAGTGTATATCATTTGCTTTTACTGCTATTTTATTTAGTTCCCATGATGAATGTCTTGTATTTAAACTAAGATGTGTGTTTATTTTGTTCAAGTACAATGCAACAATCTCCCAAGAGCGGCAAGTAGATTCAACTTGGGTTGACAAACAATCACTGCATAGTGCTTCACAGCCTAGCATTGCAAATGACATTCCGCTTTCATCAAAAAGGGATTCTCTGTTTGCTGACCGTGAAAGCCATTTGGATTCGTTGCTCCCTCCCTCCACAATGTCAGTATATGGTCAAGATTCTTCCCTTTCTAGTCTTCGTTCTTCAGCACTCGGTCGTACCAGTGCTCCTCCTATTGTTACCACGGTTAGTAATTTCAAGCATCCACAAATATCAATGTTCTATTTGATAGGGAAGTTTCCTTTGAAACCTGTCAATACCATTGTTGTTGTTTTTCTTTTTTCCATCTGTCTAAAATAAATAAGGCTAAATGACTTAGTCCCTGTATTTATTTGATTTATTTCAGTCTCATTTACTAGAAGGTTCAATTGAGTTCCATAATTTAAAAAATTGCCATTCCATAGACCGTCTGTTGAATTAATGGTGGTTTTTTAATCTTGTAATTTATGACAGTTTTTCTTACAATTAATGGTGGTTTTTTAAATGCAAAACATTATTATTATATTAAAAATAAAACATCAAATACATCAAATATAGCTTAAAAGTAAAACTTAAAAAACAGATTTTTTTTGTTTGAAACCCTTCTATTCTATCTGCAACTTTCAATTCATGGTTTGCAAATCGCAACACAATGATGATGGGAGGTTATTAAAGTGATACAATAGAATTAAAGGAGATACAATTTGAATTCATTCATGAGAGAGTTGTTAGAAATTTCTTTTACAAAAAGATACTTATATACATGGCTTATTCTAACTAACTATCTAGCACTCCAAGGTTCAATATGACAAACTTATAACAGAACTTCAGCTGTCAATTGACATCTATGTAACCATCCTAACAAACAACAGAAAGGCAGTTGACAGCTGTGTAATCATCTTTATAAACAGAGAGGCAGCTGTCAGTTGACATCCGTGTGACCCTAAGCTTATATAGAGTAATATACTCAAACAGGGGGCAGGCAAAATGACCACATATCTTTTCCCCTACCCCGCATTTACAACCAAACCCCGAAACCCACTCAATGCTCTCTTCCCCTTCATTCTTGTTCTGTGCTGATTTCTATCAAACTGTGAGATGATGAGTTTCATGTGTGGGGTCGTTGAGATGGAAGAGGAAGAAGTATCAGTGAAATAATATTGTTTTTCGTAATTATATTTGTTTTTTCAAATGGTTAAATAATAGCAAATATAATGACAGTTTTAACCACCCATATTCATATGAATACTACTAATAATCACAAAACTAACATTGTTGATCCCAATCAAACGAAAGGGCCACAAATTGCTGCCTTTTGTTGATTTAAGAGACTTAATAACCTTTTTATTAAATAGAGACTAAATTGAATCAAATAAACAGAGGAACCATATAGGTAATTTAGCCAAAAAATAAGGTACATTTTGATTACTAGTTTTATATATCAGAGCTTTTATACATTTTGATTCGTGTTATCCAAATTTTAAATCAAGGTACATTAATTTCTAATTTGTTATACGTTACTTTTGTACCTATTATTTTCATGATGATCTGGCTAAGGGACAAGCTTTTAAAGTGACTCCTACTGTATGATTTTTGTCACCTTACTGTGAACCAATGGCCTTTCTTTTCCACTTCTACATATTTGCTTATATACATCATTCATCTTTGTATTTTTTATTTTATTTTAGTGTTCGACGGTGATGGTAACTGCCATCTTCATTTACTGTTTCCACTTATTAGGTAATACAAACAATGCAAATACCACTGTCCTATGCAGAAGACATTATTGGTATACAAGGAACTAATATTGATTACATTCGCCGCACCAGTGGAGCTATATTGACCGTGCAGGAGAGCCGGGTGCCTGATGAAATCATTGTGGAAATAAAAGGCACCTCATCTCAGGTTCAGACAGCACAACAGTTGATTCAGGTATTATGGAAGTCGTGCTTTTGTGGTCCTTTTACTGTTGTATGACATATATGCAATGGGTTTATGTGTTTTTGATAGGGTACAATTTCTTTAAGTGTAGATGTATATAGAGGATTGCTCTTAACATATTCATTGTATAGTCGCTTTTTGTCGGCATTAAATCTTCACTAGTTAGAATGCTTGGTTGATATCCGTTCCTCATGTTGTCTGAAACATTTATTCTACTTACAATTAGATCACTTGATTGATAATCGAAGAACAGTAAAAAGAAACTATGAGAAATGAGACAAAATGATTAATCTATTTTTATTAAGAGGGGAAGTAGGACATGAAAAAAATGAAGATGGTTTGCTTAGTTTGGTATTCTTGTTCATTAAATGTTGGTAGGGGTGGAAGGAGGAAAAATAAGTGTCAGTTTTCTATTTTATAAATACATCTACAAACTAATATAGGACATTAAGTGGGTAGAATCTGAACCTATCAAATAGTCGCAAGTCAAAACATATGACCATTGCATGATTTTCTTTAAGGTACATATGATTGCGATTGGATGTGTATCAGTTAGGCTTTCCCTTACTAGACATGAACAAATCAATCCGTTTTTAGGTGATGGGATTGTACATAAGATGTGACAACTTCAACTTTATTCTTGATTTTTTATAAATTCATATCTATGTATTACTTTAGGACTGTTTTAGTAATTGTGGAATAAAGAGTTGGCATGATTACAACCATAATTCATTTCTGGTCTTCTGCTGCATGTTTCATTCATTCAATTTTCAGACTGATTTGTGATTTTTTTGGAATGGGTGTAGACTAGTTTGTGTGGTTATACTAATAGAAATGTGCTGTGTTACAGGAAGTTATAAGTAATCACAAAGAACCTGTGGGTAGTAATTACAGCAGGTTAGATACAGGTCTGAGGTCTTCTTACCCTCAGCTGGGCAGTTCCTCTTATTCGTCATCTTCCTTGTCGTCTCAACCCTACAGCGGTTATGGATCTTCTGGTCTTGGAGGCTATAGTACTTTCAGACTTTGACCCAAACTCTTGTAATCGGGCCTGATTAATGTGGCCGAGAGTTGAGCAGTGCTATAGAAAATGTAATGAAATATTAACCATTTTCAGGAGGAAGATGTTTAGTTTTGTAGTGTAAATGTGCATTGAATTAAAGTATAATTATGGGATCTATATTTTATTTTATCCTTTGAATGCTAACTATTCTTACCTCCACCTATCATTGGTTTAGTTGTAGACGTGTTTAACCGGCTATGGATTCTACTATAGCTGTTACTGTCCAACCGGATCCTCTCCTGAATTTTCCACTCTATCATTGGACAAATCTAATGGTTCCGATCAAGTTCCCAGTGGAACCTTGTTTTTGAAATTATAAAGTATTTTTTACAGTCACTATAAACACTTGAAAATAAAAAATATTTAGTTAAAAATTCAATATTTTCGATTTTATATATTAAAACTTTAAGTTTCATACAGTATCAAAAAGTTTTTACTAATGCGCTTGTTTATTAAATATTCTCAGTTTAATGAAATAAAACACTATAGATGTAAGAAATTTCAAATTTTTAAATTTGTTTTAGTAATAAAATGCCTCAACATTTTTTTTATTTGTGTACCCAACTTAAAATTATATTAGGTGAGATCAATGTTATATTATAGACACTATTGAGTATTAATTGGAATCATGACTCATTCTTAAGCATTTAATGCTGGTTATTATATTTGAAAGTTGAAATAATAATATTCAATTCTAAAGGAACCAAACATATATTTTTATAATAAGTAAAATTATAAAACACAACACCACATATTACTAGGATATAGAAAACAAAAGTATATTAGGAAAAAAAAAAAAAAGAAAGAGAGA
>Ga0214543_1010312_pt1 | contig 13937 bp, 12 predicted proteins | sample CNSS2metaG_FD_160094 | JGI IMG/M metagenome (GOLD analysis project Ga0214543, IMG submission 160094) | Root nodule microbial communities from cowpea collected in UCLA plant growth center, Los Angeles, California, USA - CNSS2 | ecosystem: Host-associated > Plants > Roots > Nodule | place: USA...
ATATATATATATATATATATATATATATATATATATATATATATATATATATATATATATGTTTATGTAATTGTAAGCTCACCCAATCTGTTTGTGTTTGACGATGATATTCACATCGGATAAGATAAGTATATGGTATGTTGATATATTTATTTTAAAAATAATAATATATGATAGATATGTGATATATGAATATTAAAAAATATAGAATAATTCTTAACAACATAATAAATATATAATTATTACTGTGTGAATTTAAATTAAAACTATATATTAAAGTTGTCAACATAAAAAATATAAATTATTGTTAGTTAGCATAAAAGTACTATTATTAGAAAACTCTTAAATAATGACCAATTTTAATAACTATAAATATGTTAAAGATCAATTTCCTAATTAGAAAGCAATCTAGAGATCAAGTATTTTGGTAGCCAAAATCTTGGTAGTTAATGTTAGTGACTAATTTAGAAACAAATTATTTTGGTAATAAAAACATTGGTAGCTAATATTAGTGACTAATAATTTAAAAGTCAATTCATAACAAATTATTTTGGTAGTAAAAACATTGGTAGCTAATGTTAATGATTAATAATTTAAAAGTCAATTCATAATAAAAACTATTTTAATTATCAATTTAGAGATCAATTATAATATTTTGAAACTATCTTATATGCCAATAATTTAGTTTTTAAGTTGGTACCTAAATTGATCACTATATAATAACATATTATTTATTGTCACTAAAATTGGCTATTATTCAAATATTTTGTAGTGTATTACGACTTTATAACCTACTTCATTAATAAGTATGTACAAAATATCCTAAAATATAAAATACGTATACGTGTCGAACACGACTACGTGTCTAACATTGAAGTATTAATGCTTCATAGGTAAACCATTATCAACACTACCAGGTATCTTTCTATGAATTTAAGTTCAGCAGCAAGAATCTTACCGTGTGTGCGGTGTTTAGTAATATCCAATCTATCTAAAATATGATGCAAATAATGGAAGCTGAAGAGAGAAAATAGAAATACTAAAAATAGGACTATAATCATCTAAATTAATAAATGAAAAAAATTTATATATATAGAAAGAGACTTACTACCAATTTTAAGTCTTTGAACACATAATCTATCATTAGATAAACTTAAAACTTAAACTAATTAACTAAAACAAATCATATAAGATAACTTCCAACCATAATAAAATCATTACTTAAATATTCAAAATTCTAGTACACGAAAGTCTAGTAAATTTATCATTTCTCTTTGAGATTTGTCATGGAAATATTGAGTTTTAACTTTATGAACTTAGAACTTTGTGTCAGAAACATTTTAGTAACAATTTCTATCAATTTCTTCATTTGAATTGTTGTTACTATAATTATTTAGTTTAGCTCCTCTTGTCTTAAGGTAATGTGTGTCAAGGTTTGTAACATGAAATTCATCTTACATAAATTTTATGGCATCAAGCTTATGGACCCGATCTTTCATTCCAAAATCATTTCTATCAATTTTTACAATAAAAGAGTGATCTTCAATTATTCTATCTTCGAATAAAATTTATTTCCAATCTTTAAAATGGTAAACAAAAACGATGTTTTTCTTTAGAAGAGACTTCAGATCCTTTTTTAATAATTGTGAACACTAAGAAAGTTTTGATTCAATTTGGATGCAAAAGGCATATGTGACAAATATTGATATAAAAATATTTATTTTCCTTTGATCGTACAACTTCATCATTTTCCAATTAAACTTTTGTTTGAATGACCAAGGAGAGAAAAACAAAATTATTCGATCATGTGGTTAGTGTAATCATTGTCAATAGGTCAAATATTGTTATTTTTTTTAGGAAAATAATAGGTTAATAATTTTTTTTAACTTAATAAATTATTTATTTATTTATGTAAAAAAAGTACTATTTTATTATTTTATTTTAGTTAAAAAATAAAAAATTAATCTATTTTAATTTTATTTATGAAAATTTTTGACAAATTTATTAAAAAATTGTCAAAAGATAATTTTCTATTTTTTAATCAATTTTATTTGTTGAATGAATTGTTCTTGTATTAATACAAAAAAAGTCCACCAATAAGTGAATTTTTGGAACTCAGTTTGCATGAATATCCTTTTGATCGCGTTTAGTGTGAGATTTGTGACTAAAGAGGACCTGCATGCAAAGTAGCACCGGTCCAAAGATTTCTTCCTGTGAAACAAAAGACAGCAAGGTCACTCTTACTCAAAAAATGCCATTAAAATTTCTGTCAATGAGAGAGAGAATATTCAAACTCTGAAATAATATATACCTGTAACATTATGCTGGTTGTAACATCACATAAGATAGTAGGACCAACAAAGTTCCCACTCTCATATTCCGGTATCTGTAAAGCAAGCTCTGTAAAGCAGGCTTCTTGATCCGATTCAGGGAGCCGCGGGTGCGCTTCAAACAAGGTTCTAAGGCAGGCTCGAAAGTGAATTTGACAATAGAGGAACAGTGAAGGAGTGTGAGAGTCAAAGACAGCTATGTAGAGATAGAAAGCGAAAGATGAATCAAAGAAGAACAAGAAAGGGGTTTCCAATGGACTCCAATTGTAATACGAGGAGTCATCTGGTTTATTAAAATTCAAATGCAGAAAATTAGCATCATCTTATCACAAAGATGTCGTTAACATTTTCGTTCACAGAGTTTCTAAAAAAAAAATCATAATTGTTTTTATTAAACTTACATTGAAACAATGAAGAACACGAAAGAAAAATACCTTGAATCTTGAATCATCGTAGAATCGGTTCCAACTATGACAATTAGGAAGGAGAGTGAGTAAACTGAATATCAGTCACCAAAATGCGAGAGTAAATCCAGAATGAATTGGTCTACGTGACTGTTTTGAAATGAAAGAGTTTGGAATAAGAATGGGTAAGAGGGAATGAAAGGGTTTGGAACGATATTGAAAAAGATGATTTGAAATGAGAGGGTTTGAGAGTTGGTGGATAGGCAGTTCGAAAAAAAAGAATGGAACTGGAAGTGCGAGAAGGGGAATGAAGAAAATGCGAAAAGAAGGAGCGGGAAAATAAATATTATTTATTGCATCAGTCGTTAAGATATATATGTAAAGGTCGAACTGAATCACGTGTAATATTCTAACGACCATGACAAAATGCCTATTAAAATTACAGATGAGTATATACTAAAACTTATAATTACAAAAGGGTCACTGCCAGAGTACCTCAACCCACCAAATGGAAAGCCAGAAAAATAAATTCAAAGAAAAGCAGAGGGCGATAGGAAGAGGAGTTGCGAAGCTTGAGGCAGTGCTTCACAAATGGGTTACAAAGCACTGGTTATGAGTTTGGCTTTGTTGTTGTGAGAGGTTCCTTCTTCTCGAGGTTCCTCCTTCTCCTTCTCGTTGCTGTTGGGGCGGTGGAGTGACCGAAAGACTTGGCTTAATGTGTGAGGATATAAAATGGAAGCACATTGCATTTCGGGTCTGTGTATTTTTCCACTGCTGCAGATGGCTATGCTTGTGATGTTATACTGCTGGCTAAAGCTCAAAAATTTTGGGGAGAAAATAAAACGATTTTATTGGCCAAATGCTATCTATTGAGTTTGGCCCTAACACCAAATTAAATAATTTGTAGGACATGTATCCAAAAAATTGAGAGAAATAGAATTGACTTACATCTCAAGAATTGGAGTGAAGGATCTTCATTATTGAGATTGAATGTAATTTGTTAAACTTTTTTTATTTTTTTTTTTATTTTGTAGTATATTTATTCAGTTTCAATCCTCTACGTGTAATTTAATATTGTTCTTCAATGCTTAACATAAGTGAAATTCACTTGAAAATGGATTGTCATTGAAAAATACTTGCTGGCCCATGTTCTAAATCAAATCACTCAAGGATGCAAAATTCTGGATACAAACTCTAAAGTATTGAAGGCGTGTATAATTTCTCAGAAGTTGGAAACATGGGGTCAGTACTTCCAAACGTGGACAAGTATATCCCCTCTGGTTTCAAAGCTGCAACAGAATCAGTCCTATTGGGGGTAAATAAGTTTCCATTCATCTGCGATACAGAAACATGACTCCTCTCACAAGTTGGTGGAACAATTTCACTCCTTTGTGATGTTTCTGGTGAAATTTCATTCCACTGAGATGTTTCAGAAACATACATCCTCTCTGATGCCTGTGGTGTTGCAACAGACACTCCTTGGCTAGGTAAATCCCTTTGCAATGCAGATGATAATGCTAGTGACATGTCCCTCTTAGAAGTTGAAGGCAGCACAAGGGAAACATCCTGGCTTGTGTGATCCTTCTCAGTTGATGTAGATGCGGACGACATGGTTGTGTTTGGTATATCTGCATCAGTGATGGTTACTTGTACTTCATAGGTTGGTGAATCACTTTCAGATTCCATTGGCATGGCTTGTGATAATTGCCTAGGAAAATCTCTCTTAGATGGAGATGTGGTCGGGAATACTCCAATTCCAGGGTAATCATTCCATCGGTGTGCCACTGTTTTGATTTGGGTATAAAACTGTATGCCTGCTTTTCCTGCATTTCAACAAAGGACAGGTAATGTTAAAAAACTTACCAGACTAAGGGTACAAATAAAAAGAGGGCCCAAACTATATCCCAAAAGCTATCACCAGCAAGAGATGCTTTTGAACCATTGGAGGAAAATGGTAATGGAACAGGCACGTTGATCCCAACCTGTGCAGAAAATTTGATACAGATTAACCTTCAGAACAAAAATTGCCTGTAGTGCATCTATTGTCTGATGATTGATCCCCTTTGTTCTAAATGAAAATAAAAATACTGGTGTATTTACTCACACAATTACAACCAGTCGTTAGAAAATAGAATAAAATAGTGCTTACATATAGAATAAATAATGCTTACCAATCCAGCCTCAACGTCAGTCTGGAACCTCCTAGCAGCTATACTGGATGTGGTGAATATAGAAGCTCCATTTCCATATCTGTAGAAATGAAGTCCTACATTATGCTTGAAGACATTTTTTCAAAAGTCAAGAAAATGTTGAAGAAAAATTCATGAGTTTCAACATATGCAAAATGTAGATTTCAAATGAATAAAAGTTCTTGTAACAGTTTTGTGAGAAACTGCGACAGTGGTAAATATTAATATATAGATACACAATACGAAGAATCATTGCAATAAAGGAGCACGAAATAAAACAAATACCTGTTTTTATTTATTACTGCTATAGCCTCATCAATGTTATCAGCCTAACAATAAACAATAACATTGTCACTTTATTTTCAGAAAGGCAAAAAGGTTAAAAACAAGACTAGTATTTTCTAAAGAGCACCTGCATGCAAAGTAGCACTGGTCCAAAAATTTCTTCCTGTGAAACAAAAGACAGCAAGGTCACTTTTACTCAAAATACCATTAAAATTCCTGTCAATCAGAGAGAGAATATTCAAACTCTGAAATAATATATACCCTGTAACATTCTATGCTGGTTGTAACATCACATAAGATAGTAGGACCAACAAAGTTCCCACTCTCATATCCCGGTATCTGTAAAGCAAGCTCTGAAAACTCAGTGTCCTTTTTCAAAAGGAAATTTAACACTTTTAAAGGGAAATGTTTCATTTTGGAATCGTGAACATCAATGCAATTTGTGAAACAAATTTGTACCACAATATCTCTTCCATCAAGTACAAGTCTAGCCCCATTTTCAACACTCCTCTGAACTAGTCCACTTATCCTCTCCTTGGCCTGTTGATCAAGAAGATGATCAAGAATAAAAATAACAAAACCTTAACGAATTGTTTCCCAGTTCATTATCAGGATGTAATATCAGAATATAATCAATGAGTGGCATTTAAACAATAACACCTCGGGAAAACTGAGATAAGTGTTTTCACCTCTTTGCTGATAACTGGACCAATATCAGCACAAGGATCTGTTCCTGCATTCACTTTAAGTAGTTTGGCACGCTGCACTAGTTTTTCTTCCCTGGAAATAGAAAAATGCAACAGACATGATCACAAAAAGCACTATTGTTCTTTGACGCCTAAGTTCATTAAGACATAACTATTGCTAAATGAAAAGGAGGTTTGTACTTTTTTAACTGAAACACGATAGATAGAACATAGATAATAATCAATAATTAGTTGATGTAAGAATTGTAAAAATGGAGGGGACTTGAACTATGTAAGAAAATAAAGAATTATTTTATCTATAACAATCATACTCGTTACGTTCTCGTTATCTCTGTTTATAATAATCAAATCCTTTAAGATATGGAAATGCAAATAGGCTGAAATGAAAAAAAAAGATTGTGAATATATTATTTCCTAATAACTATAGAGATATTGAGAATATTTCCCAAGTTTTTCATTTCAAATTGGACCGCCAAATTTTGCTTTAAAGCCAATTTCTTTGTTTCATCATCTCCTGCCATAATCATGTCATTCACAAAGACCAACTGAGAATACTGTAAATTTACTGGTAATAGAGTGTTTTATGAATAAAGTATGATCTTGCTGGCTTTACACTTCTGTCCTCATGAAACCATTGTTTTGTAAATCTCTCAAACCATTCTCAAGGAGATTGTTTAAGACCATAGGGCCTTATTTTAAGAGTTATACCTTATTCTAGACGCGTTAAGTCTACTTTAGGTTTTCAATACTTTGTTACTTTCATTGATGATTATTCCAGATGTACTTGATTATTTTTAATGAAAAATCATTCGGAATTATTTCATACCTTTCAATCTTTTTTTAATGAAAGTAAAACTCAGTTCGATATCTCTATTAGAGTTTTCCGTAATGATAATTGCCATGAATATCTTTCTCATTCTTTTAAACAATTTATGCCTTATCACGGTATTTTGCATCAAACTTCTTATGCTTATACCCCTCAACAAAATGGTGTAACTGAACATAAAAGTAGACATCTTATTGAAACAACTTGCACTCTTTTAATTCATGGAGAGGTTCCTGAACATTTTTGGGGTGATGCTATTCTTACTACCTGTTATCTCATTAATCGCATGCCTTGTTCGATTTTAAAGAATAACATGCCTCATTCCATTTTATTCTCTCATGAAACTCTTCATCCCTTACCTCTAAGAGTTTTCGGGTCTACATGTTTTGTTCATAATTTTAGTCCTGGTCTTGATAAGCTTTCTCCTAGATCACATAAGTGTGTTTTCTTAGGGTTTAAGAGATCACAAAAAGAATACAAATGTTTTTCTCCTTTTCTTAACCATTATTTTGTATCTGCAGATGTCACCTTTGATGAGTTCTCCCTTTATTTTAAGAGTCAATCTTCACCTTTGTCTCCATCCAATCCTATCAACCATGGTTATCAAACTCGCGAGTTAACTCGTTAACTCGGACGAGTTTGCGTGTCTGGTCATGCCCAACGAGTTAACTCGCAAGCGAACTCGGTTTTGAAGCAGAATCGGTGGACTCATAGATGAACTCACTGGAATCGTTTAAATTTGCGAGTTTTCAGCGAGTTCACGAGTTCGAAAGGGGAAAAAATTGGAAATCGAAATGAGGTCGAGTTACCTTCGCGAGTTGTTATGTGGCTGTCGCGGGTCGTTCTATGCCAATCGCAACCCCTCTCATGGCCGTCGCGACCTATTCCGTGGACATTACGACCCGTTCTGTGGCCATCGCGAGCACTTCTACGGCCGTCAACAACCGTCCCGAGCAGTTCTGCAGCCTTCGTGCTCCCCATCGACCACCCTCCTGTCGTCATCCTTGCTCGCTCTGCCATCGCGGTGACCGTCGACAACCATCCCGCTGTTGAGCGTTCTCAATAGATCGAGGTTCACGAGTGTGGTTCGTAGGTTTGGGTCGTTCTATTGGCAGATGTTATTCACTTATTCCCAGTTGCATTGCACTGTTTCAATGTTTAAATTTATTTCAGCTTTGGGTCGAATACAGTACACAATTGCACTGCCCTATTGAATGATATTTTTTTATTTGTTAATTTTTTAGTGAAAATTTAGACCATTATTTCTAGAAATGCACATGTTTCATCATGGAGTTGTACGAAGATGATGATATAATTAGAGGATTAGACATAGATATTTGAATTTATGGTTATGAACTTATTTATTTCAAATACTTTTAAGCTATATAACTTTATGGACTTGTTTGAATTAGGATATTATTTATATAAATTAATTTTTTTTTCATGTGAAGTAAACTTTTATGAGTTTATGATTCAACACTCTTAGTATTTTTAATGTTTTTATTATTTGTGACCCTCTTATTGTCTCTTCTTCACCATCGGTTCCTGCTCCATAGTCAGCTTCTCCTCCACCACCCCTTCAGGTTTATAGTCGCTGAAACCGATCACAACCCCTACCATGTGACTCCACTCAAGTGCCAACTACTTTGTCTCCTTCAGCTCTAACACCTGAATTTGACCTTCCTATTGTCCTCCGAAAAGGTATGCGTCCTATCCATAATCCCTCTCCCCATTGTCATTACCTTTTTATACATGTCTTTCCTCTCTTTCTTCTCTGACTATTCTAAAAGTGAAGCTTTAGCCCATCCTGGTTGGCATCAAGCCATAATAGATGAACTAAGTGCTCTTCATAATAATGGAACTTGGGAACTGGTCCCATTACCATCTGGAAAATCTGTTGTTGGTTGCAGGTGGGCGTTTGCTATCAAAGTTGGACCTAATGGTACTATTGATCGCCTCAAAGCTCGTCTTGTGGTCAAAGGTTACACTCAAATTTTTGGGTTGGATTATGGAGATACCTTTTCTCTTGTGGCAAAGATGGCTTCTCTTCGTTTATTTATCGCCATGGTTGCTCTTCAACAATGGTCTCTTTATCAACTCGGTGTTAAAAATGTTTTCCTCAATGGTGATTTGCAAGAAGAAATCTATATGGAGCAACCTCCTGGGTTTGTTGCTCAGGGGGAGTCTTCTGGGATGGTATGTCGTCTCCGCAAATTCCTATATGGCCTAAAACAATCTCCTAGGGTCTAATTTGGAAAGTTTAGCAATGTTGCTCAACAATTTGGTATGACTCGATGTGAAGCAGATCATTCTGTCTTTTATCAACACTCGAGTGCTGGATATGTTTACTAGATAGTATATGTTGATGACATCGTTCTTCAAGGGAGTAACAATTATGACATCTCTCAGTTGAAACAACATCTCTGTCACCATTTTCAGACCAAAGATCTTGGCAAACTCAGATATTTCTTGGGTATTGAGATGGCACAGTCCAATGATGGTATTGTTATATCTTAGAGGAAGTATGCCATTGATATTCTGGAGGAAACTAGGTTGGTGAGTTCAAAGTTTGTTGATACACCCATGGATCTCAATACTAAACTTTTACCAAATCAGGGGGAGCCTATATCTAATCCTGAGCAGTATAGAAGATTGGTTGGGAAATTGAATTACCTTACCATTACTCGTCCTGACATTTCCTTTGCGTGTGGTAAGCCAACTTCTTAATTCCCCATGTGAAGATTATTGGAATCCAGTCATTCATATCTTGAAGTATATTAAAATACCTCCTAGAAAAGGATTGTTATATGGTTCTAATAACTATACAAGAGTTGTTTGCTATTCAGATGTTGATTGGGCAGTATCTCCTTCTGATAGAACATCTACATCTAGGTATTGTGTCTCCATTGGTGGTAACCTGATTTCGTAGAAAAGTAAGAAACAAAGTGTTGTAGCAAGATCCAGTGCAGAAGCAGCAAGATCCAGTGCAGAACCAGAATATAGAGCTATGGCCTCAGCTGCTTGTGAACTTGTTTGGCTCAAGCAATTGCTTAGAGAGTTACAATTTAGACATGTTACTCAAATGACACTTGTGTGTGACAATCAAGATGTTCTTCATATTAGCTCTAATATTGTCTTTCATGAAAGGACCAAACACATTGAGATTAACTATCATTTCATTCGGGAAAAGATCATGTCTGGAGACATCAAGACTAAGTTTGTTAACTCAAGTGATCAGTTAGCATATATTTTTATTAAGTCTTTACGGAGGCCTATAATTGATTATATTTGTAACAAGCTTGGCACATACGATTCGTATGCTCCAGCTTGAGGGGAGTGTTAGATATTGTTAGATATTGTTAATCACAATATCAAACAATATCTTCTATTTACTCTTTATTTTCAGTTATTCTTTTTAATTGTACCTTTCCCTATTATAAATAAATCACCCTATGTGTGGTTTATACACAAGGGAGATTAATCTCAAACCCTATTTTCTTTATTCTCAACAAGTTTCTTTCTAGTGCATCCATCTCCTTTCTCATGGCTTGATTTCAATGTTCACTTCTCATGACTTCTTTGATCGAGGAAGGAACTTATGTAGTATCAATTGATGAGATCTTGGATCAAGTAAGACCAATGTTTTAATATGGTGGAGTTACTAGAAGAGCAAAAGGGAGGAGAGTTAAAGAAGAGCCTAAAAGAAAACATCAAGAATATGGAGGAAGATTGAAAAAAGGAATTAATAGAAGATTAGAAGAGAATATTAAAAATATTTCCTTAAATCTTTTGTAAATAAAAATATAGAAAATATATTTGATTTTTTTAAAATAGAATATTAAGGCACTTGTTAATTTGTAAGGATAGTCTTTAAAAAACAAGGGTCTTGTTTGCAAAGGTAAGTGTACCAACCAAGCAATCCCTAAACTTTTCATATTCCATTCAAGGGCTTTATTTGGGAAGGTGTATGCACCAACCAAATAAGTCCTAGACTCTACCTATTCCCTAGCTAGTCTACACATGCATGTATCCTCTTATTTTGTAGGATAACTCATGAACTGTAATAGAAGCTAGAAGAGGAATTTTGTCATTGTCGAGAGTTCTTTAGAGGTATGCACCTCTTTTCCTGAATCTTATATTGAGATTTCCAAATTCAAGTGTTGATTTTTCTCGAGGAAGTGGCATGTTCCTAATCTCTAACCTCTCCATCTTTTGTATTTTGTTGTTCTTCTTGTTCTTGTATTCTATATCAATGATTGAACCATTCTAATCACCATTAATGAACTCCTTATCATTTCCATTGATTGAATTGGTTGTTTTTAGTTTCTAATGCATGGATTCTTTTGTTTCAAACACATTATAATCAAATTCTAATCAATTGAACTTTGTTTTAATTGAACAAACTTGTTTTGACAAACATTTCGAAAAATATGATATTTAACACACGATCTTTTATCTTTTTCCCTTTCTCAATGCAATGGGCAAATTCTCACAACACTTACATCCTCACTATTACCTTCAAGGCCCCTCACCTTCGAGTTAGACAACTCTTCTTGATCCGAAGTCAAAGTGGGTTGTTTTCTTCTATAGTTTTTGCCAAAGAATTTTGCCTTCTTCCTCAATGTGAGTTGGTTTAATCCCATTTGTGGTGGCTTCACCAATTAGATCTTGAGCATCCTGTAAAGATAGATACGGTAATGATAGGAATGACACATCCTACAAAGATAGACTCGACAATGATATGAAGGAGAAATCCTTCACTTCATGAAAGGTGGCATCCATGATGATAAAGACACGATAACTCTCAGGAAGATAATATTTCTACCCTTTTGTAAGGGGATAACAAATAAATAAATATTTAAGAGTTCCAAGATCTAATTTTCTACAATTAAAACTATGAGAGTGAAGAAAAACAGAACATCCAACGACTTGACAAGGTAAACTTGACACTAGGTGTGTAAAAGAAACAAAAGACAAAAAAGACTTAATAATTACAATATTTAAGATAACCCATTGATGAGGTAGGCCATAGTTAACACAACTTCTCTTCAATAAGTTTTGGGAACAAACATCTAGAAAAGGAAAGCTCTAGATACTTTTAAAATATGATGATTCTTCCTTTCTGCAACTATGTTTTGTTGTGCAGTGTTAAAACATATTAGTTCATGAACAATACTATTATGAGACAAATTTGGAGAGTTCATGGTTCACATATTTAGTACCATTGTGAAAGTTAATTCTTTGGAGTTTTTTTCCAAATTGATTTTGGTCAAGAGGGAAAAAATTAACAAAAATTTAAAAGACCTCAAATTTACTTTTCATAATGTATGTCCATGTGACCCGAGTACAACAGTCAATAAAAACAACAAATCATTTTGCTCCAAAAATAAATTTTAAAACAGGTTCCCGAGCATTAAAGTGAGACAATTCATAGGTGAAATTACTCGTTTTACCAGAGATAGATGCACAATGATGTTTTAACAGTTGACAAATATCACATTTGAAAGACACAACAGACTCTTTAGTGAACAAAAGAGGGAACAAGGATTTTATAAGGTTGAAGGAGGAATGCCCAAGTCATTTATGATGAAGCCATATTTACGGACATGCACATGTTTCTAATGTTGCTTGTTGGCTTATGAACTTTGTTTGTTTGGTTCCTTGGATTTCAACAAATACAACCCACTACTCTTAGCAATTTAAATCGTCATCCTCAAGGCAAGGTCCTAATATACACAATAACAATAGAAAAAGAATGCTACTGAACAATTCAAATATTTTGTAAGCTTTTTTATAGAGATAAGATTATTGATCAGTTGCGGCACATATATACCATATTTTAATACAATAGATGGGTCTAAAGTTGTATTTTCATATCTGCATATGGGTAAACTAGTACCACTTGCATCTCTAATGAGTTGTTCATTAGTCATCTTAACATACAAATTGAAGAACGTAGGGTATGATCAGTTGCTCTCAAATAGAGAATCAAAACACCCTGACAGAAAGGGCCAATATACTCTTACCTTTCATGGGTAGGGTATGAGTCATTGTTTTTGTTGAAATGTAATGTTTTTATTATCATGTATGGGATCCCTTCTTTAGGGTTAGGGTTAGGACTGATGACTCTTTGTATTCTGTCTATTTTTTCTTATATAAACAATGGTAAAACAGTAACAGTGATAGTTTTTTTCACTGTTTCATTTCTCTAAAACCTCTTCAAGTTGGTATCAAGAGCCAGAACATCTTCTCTAGTTCCTCTTCACTGTTTGTCACAGTGACTGTCGTTGTTCGCCGTCTTCCGCCACCGTCCGCCGTGCCATCCGCCGTCGCTGACGTGTCTACTCCGGCGAAGTCAGGGTTAGGTGCGCCTCGAGGAGCGCAACCCATCACCGCAAGTCAGGTCCCCGGAATCCTCCGCACGCGCCACCACTCTCCGGCGGCCTTCAAGCGCGTGTTCACCACGCGCCACCTTCCCGGCGCTGGAATCGTGCCGCGCCACTGTCGTTCGACTCGCTGGAGCCTCCTGGGTCTATTTGTGCTCTTGTTTCTCTGTTTCAGTGGCCATAGCTTGTACCTAGGGTTTCTCCTCAAAAGTTAAGTTTTTTTTAATGGCTTCTACGGCTGGAATGGCTCCCTCTCTGTCAGCTACTCCTATTATTACTTCTGCAAAACTGAACTGGACAAATTACTCCTCTTGGTCAGCTTCGGTGGAGTTCTGGTTTCTTGGTCAAGGCTATCATGATCATCTTGAAAAAGAGGTCTCTACTATTTCAGAGGAAGAGAAACCTAAGTGGCAGAAATTGGATTTTCATTTGTGTGCTGTTTTATGGCAATCGGTTGAGCAAGGGGTGTTAGACATTTTGAGACCTTACAAGACATGCTTCTCTTTTTGGAAAAGGGCACAAAACATTTTTGCTAACGACTTCAGCACCTTTTTGATGCAACTCAAAGAGTAGCCTCACTCAAGCAAATCAATCATGATATGGTTTCTCATATAGGAAAGGCTAGGGCTGCAGTAGAAGAATTGAAGAGTTTTTTTGTGGCTAATTCATTAGACGATATCAACAAAAAACTTGATAAGTTTTACATGGTCTTAATTTTGAGGAGCCTGCACTCGACTTTTGATCATGTGTGTGATCAAGTTTTAGCTGGTGATCAAATTCCTTCAATGGACAACTTAGTTACTAGACTTC
>Ga0214543_1010313_pt1 | contig 13935 bp, 9 predicted proteins | sample CNSS2metaG_FD_160094 | JGI IMG/M metagenome (GOLD analysis project Ga0214543, IMG submission 160094) | Root nodule microbial communities from cowpea collected in UCLA plant growth center, Los Angeles, California, USA - CNSS2 | ecosystem: Host-associated > Plants > Roots > Nodule | place: USA...
TTCAACCAAAGTACAGTCTCAATCAAATTTTACTATGCCTAATCATGTCTATTCTTTTATCTCCTCACCAAATAAAAAGCTTAATTAATCAAAGTAAAGTCTCAATTAATTTTCGTTAGAGTAAATATCATTAATCAAAGTAAAGTCTTAATTATTGGTAAAAACTCATTTAATCATATGAAAGTTTCTAAATAAAATCAAAGTAAAGTCTCAATTCAATTTAAAAACCCTTGGACTCATATGACCAACATGCATATAGATTTAAAATCATTACTTCTTACGTGATTTAAAGATAAAAGACATAGATAAATGAAAACCTCAACAATAATAAAAAGATCAAAGAAATTAATTGATCTAACCTCAGAATCCAATTAAGAAATTACAATGGAATCAACCCAATAAGTTTAGAACTCCATGAATGCAAAATAAAAATAGAAGAATGGAGAGAGAGAGAGAGAGAAAGGAAACGAAATTAGGCCCCCTAAGGGTTCCAAAACTCCGAAGTCATGAGCTTGTTCCTCTACTTCCCCCTTGGTCTCTTTATATAGGCTTCTACTGGACTTTGGGCTTTATTTGTTGATTGCTAAAATCTTTTATTTTTATTTATTTAATTAGCAACTTAATTTCTGTCCAGTTTCCAATTCTGCCCCTCTTGTTTGACCATTTTTACAATATTGACCAAAATTTGACCAAAGTTGACCAGAGTTGACTACTGCTTTGACCAGTTGACCCGTTGACCAGTATGATTGTGCAATGAGAAGCTGACATGTGGCAGAGTGCTTTCTCTCTCCAGATATAGGGTTTAACTCTCATGCTCTTCTCCAACTCGCAGTGGCTGCTACGTGGCTGACAGCGCAGTAGTTTGCAATGTGTTTTCTGGCGAAGGTGGCATGAAGATGGAAGCGTTGGAACTGGCCTCGTGATATTGTAGTTCAGGTGTGTGAAAACCACTCAAGGTGTTACTGGTGTATGTCGCTGCTCTGGATGGTTTCTGGTGCTTCACGAAAGTGCAGGTGTTGTTGGAAGATGAAGCAAGGTGCAGCGATGAAACAGTGGTGTAGGTGGTGACGGTTTCCGCTGCTGCTACGGTGTTGTTGGTTCGACGTTCACGGCACTGCTAGGGAGATGGTGCGCGATGTCTGCCAGCGAGGTCCGTGAATGGCCGTGAATGGTGGCTGGCGGCTGCCATGGTGATGGTAGGAGAGGGGGGAAATTAGGGTTAGGGTTCCATTTTGGGAGATGGTGATGTGGTAGTGTATGATTGGTCAGTTTAGTGAGTGGAGGACCATGACACATGTCATCATATGGTTGGAGATATTTAGAAGGTGAGGATTCCCACATGGCGTGATCTGGTTGAGTGTAGTTTAAGTGGTAAGAGGGGTGCAACTTAGAAAAATTGGGGGTGCAGAACAAGTTTTTGTGGTCCATTTGCAAGAGGAGTGTGTAAAATAAAATCGAGGGTGCATTAGTGATTTTTCTAGAACTTACTAATTTTAAACTTATTTAAAGGTGTTGTGTAACTTCAATCAATTTATTTTCCCACCTTGAATGAGCTTATTCTTAACTTCAGCTGCATCAACAAACGTTAAAATATCCAAAAATAATTTATGCAGCTAAAAATCACTTTTTAACACATTTTTATCACACAAGCTCAAATAGCCTAATTATTAGAATTGTTAATTAAATCACTCTTTAAGCACACAAATTCAATTAAATACTCAGAATTAAACACTGAACGAGGGCAAAAATACGCACTCATCACCAACCTGTCGCGGGCCGAACCCGATTGGGTCGGGTAACCTGTTTTGACAACTCTCACTCTCTTATCAATTCAGACTAACGACTTATAAAAATATTTAAACTAATATATAACAATGTATAAAGAAAAGTTTCATAAAATTTAATTTTTTTGTCATTTTAAAACTGTGTAATAAAAGGACTCGGGTTCAAATCCTACAAAAACCAATTTGTTTTTATTTTTTCATTTATTTATGATTTCAACTATAATATTAATTATAAGTAATATTATTATTTGTAATATTTTTATAATAATAATTATTTATAATTATTAATAATATTATTATTTGTAATATTTTTATAAGTATTATTATTATAATTTATAATTATTAATAATATTATTATTATAAATATTATTTGTAGTGAGACTACTAAAATTATAACCAATATTAATATTATAATAATAATAATTATTATTATTATTATATGTTACTATTATATATTATTATTATTATTATTATTATATATTATTATTATGAATAAAGAAGTAATTAGAAAAATTATTAACAATAATATACGAAAATTATTATTGAAATTATTAGTAATATTACTATTATTACTATTATATTTTTTTATTATGAAAATTATTAACATTATTAGTAATAATAAAATTATTATTGTTATTAATATTATAAGTATTATTAATTATATTAATATATAATATATTAATATAATGATTATATATGATTGTTGTTATTATAAATTTTTTTATATTTTAATTTTTGCATTTTAATTTTCTTTGTTGTTGGTTTGTCTTTTTATTTGAATAATTTGAATAATTAGTTGAATCCAAAAAAGTAGTTATTAAGATTTGTTTTTATTTGTTTATTTTGTTTGATTTCAACTATAATATTAATTATAGGTAATATTATTATTTGTAATATTTTTATAAGTATTATTATTTGTAATATTAATAATATTATTTTATATATATTATTTATAATGATAATAGTAAATTTTATAACCAATATTAATATAATAATAATAATAATAATAATATTATGTTACTATTATATATTATTATTATTGGTATTATTAACATTATTATTATATATTATTATTATTATTATTATGAGTAAAGAAGTAATTAAAAAACTTATTAATTATAATATATGAAAATTAATACTTAAATTAATAGTGAAATTATTAGTATTACTATTAGTATTATTATTATTATATTTTGTTATAGTGAAAATTATTAACATTATTAGTAATAGTAAAATTATTAGTGTTATTATTATTGTTATTATTATTATCAGTGTAACATCCCATTTAAATAATAACATAATTAAATGAAATCTTACACCGGATAATATAAAGAGCCAAGTTGCGGAGTATAAAGTCACTACTCACAGTTATCCAAGGTACATAAAAGAAAATACTAAAGTTCACTATAGTGGCTACAACCCAAAGGAGTAAGAGATAGCCAGTATTCGAAATAAAGCCTTAGGGGCAATACAATACACCAGCCTTAACCCTAAAGAAAAGTCCAAATAAAACGTGAAGTCCAGCCCAAGTAGACTATGCAGCGGAATCATCTCTCCCTTATTGACCACGAGTACCTCTCGCATCTACTCCTATCAATAAATTGATGATCATCGCAAAGGTAGAAGAACAACGTACAAGGCAATCAAACAAGTAAAGGGTAAGCTAGAGCCAAAAAGATTTTATCATGCAAGCAGATATACTTTCACAGTCCAATATACACGCATCATCCAGGCATGTTATGACCTTCCAACCAATACACTAAGACTCGACTCTACTTATTCGGATACATATAACCTGGTCGGATTCAGCAGATGCTTGCACTTGTGGTGGATACCTCTACTCACCCCCAAGCTGCTCACCCCCGAGCTTTGTGTTACAAGTGTTACAATGAATCAATCCTCCACACACAAGGTTAGCCCTTAATGAGTTTCAAGCCTCCTGCTACACTCACCACAAGAGTCAGTCCTCTCTAACTGAGACTAACTAACTCCTTAGAGTGTCAGGATGCAATCCTTACCAAATTATATAGATGGGGCACCACCAGGACACCCAATAACAGGGGCCATGGAATTACGTCCCGACCACTAAAGCACGACCCTGAAACCCCACCTAGAGATTTCAAGGAATTACACACTGACCATGGACCAACCGTAATCAAACAAGTAAGTAATTTATTCATCACGCGTATATATCCCATGTCAACCTTTATAATTAACCTCTTTTATATTCCAGATCAAACCCATACTAAGTCCTCATACTCCATCCATGAATATAGAATTTTAGCTCATCTCATTACCATGCCACTTTCATAACCAACCATCTCATGTTCATTACATGCCAAGAATTTATCCAGTTCGTCATTCTTAACCCATACACCCTCCCACTCATGCATATTTATCCCTTTCATGACATTATTGATCCAATCAATTACATGCCAAAATCACACCAACACATCAATCCAATTTCATAACCACAAATTTCCATGCATTTTCCAAGCCTCATATTTTAAATCGGGTAGATCCATTAATCAAACAGTCCATAAATATCCAGCGAAGGAAAACAGCGTGACTTGCAGCGGGTCTCGCTCAAGCCAGACGTCCTCGCTTAGGCGAGAGGAGTACCCTCACTCAAGCTGCAGACTCTCACTTAGGCGAGACTACGACAGTGGCCTTGGGAGAGTTTGCGGGAGCTCGCTGAGGCGAGGCCATCTCGCCTGAGCGAGATTGTTTTTCGCTAAAAAAAACAGTTCAGTCGCATGAACGAGTTCTTGTGCAATTCTCCTAGGCGAGTTTATGTAACTCTCGCATGGGCGAGATGAGCTCGCCTGGGCGAGAACATCAGTTCACCATCTCCTGCTTCACTTGACAGAGATATACACACTTTCCCAACAATAACCAGTTCATTCTTATTTCAAAACAAGCATTTTCCAGGCACAACAATCGTAAAATAGAAGTGAAACAACCAACATACAACAAAAAGCAAAGAACCCTAGCTTCTCTTACTTGGAATGAGTTAGTACAAGGCCTTGACACCAACAGCGGAGCACCACAGCTCAAGGAACAAACTTAGAAGCTGGAAAATGGCAGAACAGTAAAGAAATGGGGTTACTATGGAACCCTAACTGGAAGTACGTAAATATGACTTAGAGAGGATACGTAAAGAGCTTGAAAATCACTTATATGGAGTGGAAAATGAGATCGAGCTTGAGTAACCTTGACGAAGATTGGGGGTTAAACCCTAGCAGAGAGTTCGCAGCTGCTCTAGGTTGGAATAAGGGAACTATTTTTCTGAAAATGAGATGAATGAGTGAGGTTAGGGCAGATTAGGGTCTTTGGCTCCCTATGGGCCAGCCTTAGGCCCAATTGATTTGGGCAACCCTTTTTAAAATTAGGATAGAAAAAAAAAGTGGGCCTTACATTCTCCCCAACAACAAAATTTTCGTCCTCGAAAATTCATCGATGAGGTAAGAAGAAACTATGTTCTCCTTATTTCCTCTAAGAACCACCACTTAGACACGACTGATATAACGACTCCAACGCCTATAGTCATTTGGAACTTTGCCTCTGTGCTAAGCGATATGTGTTCAACAATGCAGATTGGTTTAGTCACTACACTTGAAATGACTTCCAACTTGCAACCTTAAAACTCGAATGTTCCTTCATACTTGTCCAACAATCTTGTATCTGATATACTGACTCACCTCCCATATGCTCCCCATTACCTCTTGTAGGTTGTATCAAAGTCACAGATGACTTTGCGTCTCAAACTAAAGCATGTTCGTTATCACTTCTCATCACCTTGTTCACTCCTTGATGCATCACTCCACTGTCTTGATCACTCTTGAGTTCTGGCTTACTGCTCCACCATCAACACTCTTGACCACTTTTACATATAACGACACTCGTAACATCTTACTTCCTTTGTTGGCTTCATCCACAACAACAAAGTTCCCTACCGAGTTATTCCATTTCCAATTTAAAACTCTCAACTGATTCCATCGCCATATCGTCTTGGCATCCTGTCCTCATTTTTGATCCCTTAACTCGTAACCATCATTCCACCAAACCACAGAACCATAACTTTCATTGACTCCAAATTGCTAGTCTGTTTACAAGCAACTTTACGATACACCTCAAACTAAGATTGCCCGATTTAGCCTTTTCCTAAATTCTTTGAGAAACTTACTTGTCCTAGTCGAATAACTAGACCAAGGAAATCTCTTCACATCTGCTCCTCTCAACTTAGACACTTACTTCTCCGCCAACCCTTACCCTTACCCTATCAAGCCCAGGTCTTGAATTCTCTTCTAGAAATAAACACCTACCCTTGCTTCCTTACTTCAAGGGTGGTACCCTAACTTGAAAACATAATTCAACCACCTCTCATTTCCTTGGTCCAACTTCCTCTGTGCAACCCTACACTTCCAACTCTGAATGATCATTGCACACTTCTACCCGATACTCGCAAGAACAAAACCTTTGATGTTTTAAAGAATTGGTCTTCGTAGTAATCTCTAGGTCATGAGTAAGATAGTTCTTCTCGCGCACCTCTTACCATTTCTAAGCATCATCTACCACCATCCCGCTGCGCTTCTCCGATCCATACACAAGCTCACTTGTTTGCCTGCTCAAAATAATGATCCTTTCATGTCCGCCATGACAAGGAAGCAATCGTCGTTGAGAAACCTTCCTCGAGAGCCCTATAAAACTTGCAAAACCCTTTAAACTCCTCTTTTGATAGCCTTAGCATTCCATTTTCTCAACAATGTATCTATCCTTTTAAAACCATATTCCTTATTGCCACTCCAACCTTAGTCAACACTCTTCTTGAACGGCTTGACACACCACAACTTCTTTTTTTTAAAGATTCACTAAACTTGTAGTCATCCTAGTGATTATACCGAGTTTATACTATTATGTCTCCAACAACTCTTTCACTTGTTCCTCTTACCTCACAATCCTAGCATAAAACTTCCAATTAGAAACTATCAGCACAAGTTCGACTTCAAACCCAAATGCAAAAGGGAACTTCACCACTCCAAAGCAAAAATTCAAATATTTACTTCAGAACAAAACTATAACTCTTCTACCATTGAGATTCCTTGTGTCTATTTTTCACTTGTCGTTGTCGTATAACTCGAATTCACATGACATCCTGCCCTCACCTTTCAGCTTGATCCACACTTGTTACACCACTACTGGCATATCTCTTTAAATCAAAGGATACAACTTCGTTGGAGATCGCATCTCCTAAGAATGAGATTAAGAAAACAACCAATTCACCCTTGAGATTATGTCCCAACCTTGTAAAGGAAACAATTCAAATTGGCTTTTAATTTAAATACTTTGATCACCGCGAAGGCACCACACACCCGAGCGAGTCTCCACTTGGTTGCAATTGTAGTAAAACCATCATCTCAACCTCAGCCCCTTTTTAAAGGAAACCATGACTCCTTTACCATACTGGCAACATCAAGGAGTACACGATCCTAAGGAAACCGGCTCTTAGTCCAAGCATCACTTCGTAAGGTGCATCTCTGAATGAGATTTATTCGTGCTAACCAATTTAGCATCAACCATCGTAGACACCCTATCAACCACTCAAAACTTTTCTTTTCATTCTCTCCATCATTGTGCTCAGACATCAGTTGGGTTGTCCTTCCATACGAGAATAACCTTTAAAGGTGTGCTCCTCCGTTTGGTACATGAAACCTTCCACTTTATACCCAAGGTCAGATGTTCTGCTCATGGGAACTACTTTTCTTTGAAACATTCCACTAACAATTTGAAAAGGTCCATCCTCACCTGCTGACTATTAATCCTAGTATGAATCCCTTATGCCACTCCTACCCTAACCATAAATTGTTCTTTCCTCTACTTAGGAACATCATCTTTCGTAACTGATCAGTAAACCCTTATCCAAATTCAGTCCCTCACTAGAGGTTTGCCATCTTTTCGCACTTCACGGTCTCCTCCTTTCTTAGCTTTCTCGTTGCCAAGCAATCTCTCCACTTTCTGCAACTTAGAATTTGCCAACTGTTCCTCTTCCACCACTCCAAGAAGCACTAGATGTGCCATATGACTATATTCAATGACACTTCTCCTAACACTGTATGCATTTGCATGACTCTGAACTTCAACATTGACAGGATGTAGAATCAGGTTGATTTTCCTCAAACGTTGTTACACTTGCATGCACTGTTATTCTCCCATATGTTCTAACCTCTAGATTCAACTCATTTGGAAAACTTGCGGTATTGGATCCCAAACTTGTCCTTAAAACTCCCTTAGTCCAATCGTTGCTAAACTCTAACATCTTTTCTCAAACTATTAACCCAAACTTAGCTTCTCTGGCTCAACGGTATACAACACACATCAACTTCCTATCTCTGAAGCAAGAAGTTATCTTAGAGACCTCATCCAACACTTGTAAAGGAAAGCAGGCTAAGTTGGCATTGGATTTACATTCCCTTATTTCTATAGACACCAAACATAGAGTACAGAAGCATAACAAGACAAACTAGAACATACGAAACAACACTCCATCATCTACAGACAACCAAACCCTTTCGTCTGTCACCTTTCTTTCCCTAGCCAGTACAATTAAGAAAGGAAAAACAACCTTTAATCTAGTCATGAGTGTGCACCCTCATTACTTTATCAAGGTGTTTTTCTGTTCTTAAAACTTTTGGTTTTACTGACACACTTGACTAGACATGACTACTCACGCCTGCGAGGCATGACAAACCCACAACCTCAGGTCATCCTAAGAACGAACTACTCTGATACCATTAATGTAACATCCCATTTAAATAATAACATAATTAAATGAAATCTTACACCGGATAATATAAAGAGCCAAGTTATGGAGTATAAAGTCACTCCTCACAGTTATCCAAGGTACATAAAAGGAAATACTAAAGCTCACTACAATGCCTACAACCCAAAAGGAGTAAGAGATAGCCAGTATTCAAAATAAAGCCTTAGGGGTAATACAATACACCGACCTTAGCCCTAAAGAAAAGTCCAAATAAAACATGAAGTCCAGCCCAAGTAGACTATGCAACGGAATCATCTCTCACTTTTTGACCACGAGTACCTCTCGCATCTACTACCATCAATAAATTGATGATCATCGCAAAGATAGAAGAACAACATACAAGGCAATCAAACAAGCAAAGGGTAAGCTAGAGTCAAAAAGATTTTATCATGCAATCAGATATACTTTCACAGTCCAATATACACGCATCATCCAAGCATGTTATGACCTTCCAACCAATACACTAAGACTCGATCGACTCATCCGGATACATATAACCTGGTCGGATTTAGCGGATGCTTGCACTTGTGGTGGATACCTCTGCTCACCCCCGAGCTATGTGTTACAAGTGTTACAATGAATCAATCCCCCACACACAAGGTTATCCCTTAATGAGTTTCAAGCCTCCTGCTACTTTCACCACAAGAGTCAGTCCTCTCTAAGTGAGACTAACTAACTTCTTAAAGTGTCAGGATGCAATCCTTACCTTGAATCCTTACCAAATTATATAGATGGGGCACCACCATGGACACCCACTAAAAGGGGCCATGAAATTACGTCCCGACCACTAAAGCATGACCTTGAAACCCCACCTAGAGATTTCAAGGAATTACACACTAACCATGGACCAATCATAATCAAACAAGTAATATATTCATCACGCGTATATATCCCATGTCAACCTTTATAATCAACCTCTTTTATATCCCAGGTCAAACCCATACCAACTCCTCATACTCCATCCATGAATATAGAATATTAGCTCATCTCATTACCATGCCACTTTCATAACCAACCATCTCATGTTCATTACATGCCAAGAATTTATCCAGTTCGTCATTCTTAACCCATACACCCTCCCACTCATGCATATTTATCCCTTTCATGACATTATTCAATAATCTAATCAATTACATGCCAAAATCACACCAACACATCAATCCAATTTCTTAACCACAAATTTCCATGCATTTTCCAAGCCTCATATTTTAAATCGGGTAGATCCATTAATCAAACAGTCCATAAATATCCAGCGAAGGAAAACAGCGTGACTTGCAGCGGGTCTCGTTCAAGCCAGACGTCTTCACTTAGGCGAGAGGAGTACGCGTGCTTCTTCCATTCTTCATCTTCTATGCTTTCCATTTTTATTGTTTCTTCTTTCATTTTGCTCTTTAAGTGTTGTTATTGCCGTGTGTGTTTAAGCTTGAATCCAACTCTCTTCTTCCTTTCATGAGCTTGAGAAATGAACTTTCACATCTAGATAGCATGCTATCTTAATTTCCAGTGGGAATTTTCAAAAAACTTTCTTAAACAACTTCACCATATTCATAACTCTAAAAGGAAACAAGATAATCCTTCATCATATCTGATACACGTATCGTATCCGTGCATCATAGCATCCGAGTAATTAGTTGAATTAAAAAAAATTAGTTACTAAAATTAGTAAAATAATAGAACTAAAGAGTATTTTTTTATTATTAATAATCATTTAAATTTAAAAAATAATAATTAAGAGAATATAACTGTAAAAACAAAATAGGAGACCATGTATCTCTATATATGTAGTTGTGTATTATTATTATTATTATTATTATTATTTTTTATCAATACGGGATATTATTATTATAGTTAGACACTCATCTTATTTTACTTACTACAAGATCATGTTCCAATTACTTACACTTTTTGGTTCGTTTTGTTGTTGATTTATCATTACATAAGAGTAATTAAATAAAAAAAATAGTTACTAAAATTAGTAAAATAATAAAACTAAAAAAATAATTTTTTTGTTATGAATAATTAGTTAAATTTAAAAAATAATAATTAAAAAGATAAAATTGTAAAAACAAAAGAAGACACCAAAGATGTGTATTTTTTCATATATGTAGTTGTTCTATTATTATTATTATTATTATTATTATTATTATTATTTGTATCATTACGGGATAATAATCATGAGTATTATTATTATTATTATTATTATTATAATGATTATGATTATAGTTAGACATACAATTTACTTTTATTTATTTTAGGATCATATTTTAATTATTTGAATTTTTTATTTGTTTTGTTGTTGATGTATCTCTTTATATAGTTATAGATTATTGTTGTTAACATTAACATTTGTATTAATATTCACATTAATATTCTTTTTAACATAAATTAATTATTATTATTGACAAAAAAAATGTAATTTAGTTATTATCTTACTTTTTCTTGCTGATTTAACATTTTAGAAAATTTCACATAAAAATTTTATATTTGTTGCAAATGTTTTTACAAATTTAAATTAGTAAACATATGTTAAATATATCTTAAACTTCGACAAGAAACTACTAAATTTTCTGCTTATTTTCATTTTATTTTTTTCACATGATTTTCATGCAAAAATTATTAGAAAATTATTTATTATTTAATTTTATTTCACTCAAAGTTTTAATTCACAACAAATTTATATTCTTTTAAAATTTTTCTATAAATTATATTTGTTAAAAAGTTACCATAATTACAATATCAAAAATATTTTAATACATGGCAAAATAAATATTTTTTAATCATAAATATTTTAAACATGCAAAGGATTTAAAAAATATTAATCGTAAATATTTATTTAATCAAAATTGATAATATTTATTTTTATTTTATTTAAATATTTCTATTACAATGACCATAAACTATAAATATTATTATTAAATTTATAAAAATAAATTATCATATTTTTATGAGGTAATTTTATATTATATATAAATAAAAAAAGTACGTATAGTTTACTATTAAAAAAATGTATATTTTTTATTACTTTTATCTTAAAAATTTTTATATAAAAATTAATTACACATTTTTCTATAAATAATAAATATAATATCAATTATATTATTTAAAAAAACAAAAACAGAAAAATATCCGTGCATGTACACGGGTCAGAGACTAGTTGATGTTAAAACGTGGTTGCTAAATATAAAGTTGAAGTTAAAAGTTTAACTCTCCTATCAATTTAGAGTGACGACTTATAAAAATATTTAAACTAATCTATAACAATATATAAAAAATAGTATAAACGAAAAAATACCTCTTTTTGTGTCCACATTTGGTTATTCCAATTTTACCCATAGTTATTATTTTAAACATTAATCCTTTTATAAATAGTTAATCTTTAATCATTATTCTAAAAACTTATTTTGTCTTTAAAGCTTCTTATCAATCTTAACTCAAATCTTTCTGAAAATTAAAAATTGCGAACATGTAATAATAATAATAATAATAATAATAATAATAATAATAATAATAATAATAATAATAATAATAATAATAATAATAATAATAATAATGTTAATATCAATGTTAATGCTACTAATAATAATATTAATGTCAATGCTAATGATAATAGTACTAACATTACCATTAATAATAATAATAATCTCAATAATAATAATTTTAATATTAATTCAAATAATAATATGATCATGTAGAAAATATGCACATAATTAAAATATGGTCCCATAAAAAATAAAAACAACATGATGTTAAAATTTATAAATAAAAACACATGTAGGTATTGACAAACAAATACAAAGCTATTGAAATAGATTGATATATAAAATTAAATATATAATTATTTTTTTAGATCATAAATATTAAGATTAAAAAATAACATTGGAATCAATAGTTAAATATTAAAATATTTAAAATTAAATACAAAACTACCGCTATAAAATGTGATAAAAATTATTAAAAATGAGTGGATATGGATAGTGAGAATTAGTGTTTAAACATATTTGAAGGTATTATATATTAAAAAATAAACTTAAAATTTAAATTAAAATTTAAACTAATTTATTTTTTTATACTTTTCTATACTTTATCTATTTCAATTATAATGCAAATACTTTATCACCTTTTTACTTTTCTAAATTCAAGTACTGCATTTATATTATTTCTAAAGACATTTATAAATATCCAATTAATAAATTTCAACACAATATTGTTAAAACTAAAGTATCCCAAAAGAAATATATATTCAAAAAAGTATTCACAAATTTATATTTGTTTTTATTGATAAAATTCACTGAAAAATAACAATTTCAACAATATTCTCTTAGTCTCACCAACTCCTAATTTCCTTTGAAAATAGCAAAAATTTCTCATTAATTTTACTACCATCACCTAATGCTAACATTTACTATATAAATTTTCAAGTAGAACGTAATTATGATAGAAGAACACCAAAAATAAATAAACAACTACATTTAAATATACAGTTTTATAATGATAAATTATAAAAATATTTATATAATGCAAGAGGGAGTCATTATATATTGGCTACCTTTCACTTGATGTTCTACAGAGAAATTTTTGAAAGGACCACGAGTGTGTTGTCACTATGTATCAGCAATTCACACGATTTATTAAACTTTACGTAATGACAAGTCATCGCTGCAGTAACCATCAATTATGTAATAAGTAGGCAAGATGCTTGTTAGGTGGAAACTGAAATTTATATTTCCTGGTGGAGCTACTGCCCTCATAAATTCAACAATAAAGGAACCACAATTTATATTTGATTTTCTTTTCATGTCCAAGGTTCTTGCAAATAACTATAATTAACCTAAAACATGTAAGAAAACAACACAGTAGTAAACAACACAGTATTAATAGCTCACACTGATGTGACCCCACCAAGTCTAATTGCATCTTCAAGTCCAAGTCCAAACCCATTAAAAGGCCCAATAACAAAAAGTATGATGAAGAAGATTCAAATAGGCCTACCAATAGATGGACACAAATCTAACGGGTTTGTCACATTATTTTTATGGGCCATATAAATCATGAAGACTTGAAGAAGTGCATCAAAGCCCAGTAGAATAGATTTTAAATTGGGCCAATATTTGGACTTTGCTTTCAATAATGGTGTAAGACATAAAAATAGGTGTTACATGTACAAATGGGCTCGGCCCACTAAGAGTCTCCCTTAGGCTGTGACTTCCTCATGGATCATGCATCCCATGGAGCCAAGTCCACACTCCACCCATGTGCCTCCTTCATCCAAGGGCTAAGAGAGTGTCTTCTTTTCCAAGTCTTCATCCAAAGGCTAGGAAGATGCCTCCTTCT
>Ga0214543_1010314_pt1 | contig 13932 bp, 16 predicted proteins | sample CNSS2metaG_FD_160094 | JGI IMG/M metagenome (GOLD analysis project Ga0214543, IMG submission 160094) | Root nodule microbial communities from cowpea collected in UCLA plant growth center, Los Angeles, California, USA - CNSS2 | ecosystem: Host-associated > Plants > Roots > Nodule | place: USA...
CCTACGGCAAGTATCTCGAGCGCGATACCGGCACGCCGCTGATCCGGCTGATGTTTCCGATCTTCGACCGGCACCATCACCACCGTTTTCCGCTCATCGGCTATCAGGGCGGCCTGCGCCTCATGACCACCATCCTCGACAAGATCTTCGACAGGCTCGATCGCGAAACCATGCAGACAGCCGTCACGGATTATTCCTACGACCTCACGCGCTAAGAGCGGCGGTCGGCCCAACGCCGGCCGTCTCCCGATGAAATCTGGAGATCAGCGAATGTCCTCGCTCAACGTCAAAATCCAAGATGTCTTCAATGAGCCTGCCTGTGAGAGAAACCGTAGCAAGGCTTCCAACGTGCGCAATAAGGGCTGTTCGAAACCGCTGACCCCCGGTGCGGCAGCCGGAGGCTGCGCTTTCGACGGCGCCAAGATAGTGCTGCAGCCGATCACCGACGTTGCGCATCTGGTTCACGCACCACTCGCCTGTGAAGGCAATTCCTGGGACAACCGAGGTACGGCGTCGTCCGGTCCCACGCTGTGGCGCACCAGCTTCACGACCGATCTCACCGAACAAGAAATCGTGATGGGGAACAGCGAGCGGAAGCTCTTCGAAGCGATCCGCCAGATTAAAGAAGCGTATGCGCCGCCGGCAATCTTTGTCTATGCGACGTGTGTGACCGCACTCATCGGCGACGACATCGAAGCGGTCTGCAAGCGCGCTGAGGAAACGTGCGGCTTACCGGTGGTGCCGATCAATGCGCCGGGTTTCGTCGGTTCGAAGAACCTCGGCAACAAGCTGGCTGGCGAGGCGTTGCTCGACCATGTCATCGGCACGGTGGAGCCAGATGATGCCGGCCCTTACGACATCAATATCCTTGGAGAATTCAACCTGTCAGGTGAGTTCTGGTTTGTAAAGCCACTCTTGGACAGGCTTGGCATCCGTGTTCGCGCCTGCATTCCCGGTGACGCCCGCTACCTAGACATTGCATCCGCTCATCGCGCGCGGGCAGCGATGTTGGTGTGCTCTACGGCATTGATCAACCTTGCCCGCAAAATGGAGGAGCGCTGGGATATCCCGTTCTTCGAGGGATCCTTCTACGGCATCACCGCCACCTCGGAAGCACTCCGACAGATCGCTGAGCTGCTCGTAAAGAAGGGTGCCGATCAAGAGATCCTTGACCGCACCGATACACTCATTGCAGAGGAGGAGGCGATTGCGTGGAAAAAGCTTGAGGAATACCGCCCACGGCTCGAAGGCAAGCGGGTGCTCATCAACACCGGCGGCGTGAAGTCCTGGTCGCTTGTTCATGCGCTGATGGAGATCGGCATGGAGATCGTTGGCACCTCGGTCAAGAAATCGACGGTGGAAGACAAGGAGCGCATCAGGCAGGCACTCAAGGACGAGCACCAGATGTTCGAATCGATGGTGCCCCGAGAGCTGTACGCGCTGCTCTCAGAACACAAGGCCGACATCATGCTGTCGGGCGGGCGCACGCAATTCATTGCGCTGAAGGCCAAGATGCCCTGGGTTGATATCAACCAAGAACGTCACCGCCCCTATGCGGGCTATGACGGCATGGTGGAACTCGTACGCCAGATCGACCTTGCGATTCACAATCCGGTCTGGTCGCAGGTGAGGGAGCCGGCACCTTGGGAGGACCGTCCTGCCACTAAGGAACAACTGCCGAGCACGCGTGGGGACACCGACACTACGCGTGTCGCGCCCTCAAAACCTCGCCAGCACGACGCCGGTGACTTCGTTGAGTGTTGAGGAAATCAAATGGTCCACATCCATCGCCAAACTAAATCAGCGACGGTCAATCCGCTCAAGTCGTCCCAACCGCTGGGTGCCGCGTTAGCCTTTCTCGGGGTCGATGGTGCGATACCGCTGTTCCACGGCAGCCAAGGCTGCACTAGCTTCGCGCTAGTGCTATGCGTACGCCATTTCAAGGAAACGATCCCGCTGCAGACCACGGCGATGGACGAATTGGCAACAGTCTTGGGCGGGGCGGCCCATCTGGAAGAGGCGATCCTCAACTTGAAAAAGCGGGCGAATCCGCGGCTGATCGGGATCTGCACGACGGCACTTGTGGAAACCCGTTCTGAAGATTGCGCAAGCCAAATCGCGCACATCAAAAGGGTGCGTGCGGAGGAACTTGCAGGCACGGAGATCGTGCTGGCAAACACGCCGGATTTCGATGGCGGCCTCGAGGAGGGCTGGGCCAGGGCCGTCGCCGCTATGATCCAACGGATAACACTGCCGGGCCAGCAGGCGCCGCGCTCGAAAAAGGCAACACTTATCGAGAGAATTAAAGGACCTAGCAAGCAGCCGTGGAAGCGGAAGAAGGTTGCGATCCTGCCCGGATGGCACCTCACGGTCGCTGACATCGAGCAGCTGCGCGAGATGGTGGAAAGTTTCGGGCTGAAGCCGGTGATCATGCCGGACGTCTCCGGCTCCCTCGACGGTACGGTGCCCGATCGCTGGATGCCCACCACGTATGGAGGTACCAGCATTGAGGATATACAGCAGTTGGGTACGGTGGTGCAGTGCATCGCCATCGGAGAACATATGCGGCGCCCGGCTGAGCTACTGCAGAAGTTGACGGGTGTGCCTTACGTATTAGTCCAGTCGCTAACGGGATTGAAGAACGTCGACCGGTTTGTCTCGCTTCTTTCCGAGATTTCCGGCGTGCCGGCGCCGGCGAAAATCCACCGCCGCCGCTCACAACTGCAGGACGCGCTGCTCGACGGACACTTCCATTTCGCCGGCAAGAAGATCGCGATCGCCACCGAGCCGGACCAGCTGTACCAATTCGCCACCTTCTTCACCGGACTTGGCGCCGAGATCATCTCGGCCGTTACGACTACCGGTGAGTCAGAAATTCTCGAGAAAGTCCCGGCCGAATCGATCCAGATCGGTGATCTCGGCGATTTCGAAGATCTGGCGGGCGGCGCCGATCTTCTCGTTACCCATTCGCACGGACGCCAGGCAGCAGAGCGCCTCGGCATCCCTCTCCTGCGCGTAGGCTTCCCGGTATTTGACCGCCTCGGCAGCCAGCACAAACTCACAGTTCTCTATCGGGGCACGCGCGACCTGATCTTCGAGGCAGCCAACATCATTCAGGCCAACCAGCATGCGCCGTCGCCTGAGAGCATCGATGCACTGCGAAAGCGGAGGAACGCCGGATGAACTCCGTTCGTCGCTTCTCGCTCGTCGCAGACGAGATCCACCAGAGACATTCCGGCGCATTGCGCATCGCCATCGCGACGCAGGACATGAAAGCCCTTAACGCCCATTTCGGGTCAGCCAAGCACTTTGCAGTCTACGACGTGACGCGCGACGGGTGGGATTTCGTGGAAGCCGTGAGCTTCGATGACGTCTCCGACGAGTCCGGGAAGCATCGGATCGAGGGCGATGACCGCATCACCCCAAAGGTGAACGCGTTGAGAGGCTGTCATCTCCTCTTTTGCCTGGCTATCGGCGGCCCCTCCGCAGCCAAGGTCGTCTCAGCGAAAATTCATCCGATAAAAGTGGGACACCCCGAAGCCATTGAAGACGTACTTTCACGAACCCAGAAAATGCTCAGGACGGCTCCTCCGCCGTGGTTGCGCAAGGTGCTTGCGCAAGCAGGCGTCGCCGAGAAGATACCATTCGAGGACGAGGACTAAGCCATGAAAAAAATGTCGGTCACTGCGGGCACGCCTGTTGTCAGCGAGGATGAGGCGGCTCTTGCCACCCCTTTCGTCAAATGCCTCGTGCGGCTGGTCCGCGCTCAGGATACCTATGGGTCGCAGGACCGCGCATCGGACGCGGAGTTGTTGGCCCACTTCATTATCACTGAAGAGCAGCGTCGAAAAATCCCGATCATCGGCGATCCCGGTCCGGACGTTATGTTTAGGTTCAATATCTTTTACACGGCCGCCGCGCTTTCAATCGAAGCGCGCACCGGTTTGGTAGCGTCGCCGATTACGATGATTAGCCATGAGGGCTTTGGGCGAGTGCTTCTCACAACCGGGCGGCTGGTCGTATTTTCGAAAACAGTGCGCGACGTCCACCGATTCGGCTTCGCGACACTTCGGAAGCTCGCGGAGGCCGGTGCAAAACTAGTGGACGGTGCGATCGCCGCCATCGAAGCCTATCCCGAAGTGGCGCGGGCCTGACGGTCGATCCCGCAATGATGAATCGCCGGCCCCTCATCCCCCTCGGGGGCCGACGTGGGCAGCGGGGCTGATCTCTCCATCACTCCCGGTCCCGCTGCCGTCACTGCCCTGAAACCGCGCTGCGATGCGCCACCGGTGAGAAGAAGACCGCTCCGGATAGGCTGGACAACAACCATTGGGGCTGGGGGCGGACGAGGCCGGTTTGGCGGATGACGTCATAGTCGGATCTGGAAACTAGTCGACGTTTTTGCGGAGGCAACTGCGAAGAGAGCGCTTGCGTTCGAGAACTGATGAGCCGGTTCTTTGACGAAGGCGCTAAAGGGATGCAGAGAGATCTGACCCCTGTCTCTGGCACGACCTGCGTCGATTGCGGCTGCAACCGATATATGGTTTCGCTGCCGGCTAAATGTTAAGATGCGTGCAACGAGAGATGGCAGCGGCGCAGCTCTCAATCGCCGCATGCAGATGCGCAGGCCATTCGGAGCAGGTTGTGACCGAACAGGCAGATAGAACGCCATTGCTGATTGAATTGCGACAACCGATGCCTATGGCCGGCGCTTGCCGAGACCGCGCAGAGTGGTCCCACCCTGCGAGCCCCAGCGCAACGCGCGAACTCTGCTTTGTCTCCGGACCAAAGGACTAGCTACTGCATGTCGCCCCCAGGGCGCCTTTGGGCGACGAAAGACCTGGAGCAGATCGCATGAGTTCAATGGTGGCAAATTCTCCTTCCGACGGCTTCGATCGGCGTCGCCGCAGGTTTTTTTGTCTTTGTTGAAGTTGGTCCAGTAGAGCTCTTCTGTATGCGCTTCCGATGGTCTCGCAAAATTTGCGGCGAGAAAGCCGGCCGGCAACAGAAGTCCCCGGGGCTGTGGGGCGTTAACGCAGATCATGCAGAATTTGCCCAACGGACCGCCGCAGGGCTCGCGGCAATTGACCTCCTTCACTCCGGTGACGCAAGTGTCTCGAAGTGAAACGGGCCACGTACGCCGGCAGAAAAACGCTCGGCCGCATTGAGAGCGATCTCCAACCTTTCGCGAGGCGGAGCATCTGAGGATGCGAAGAGCGCACCCAGCGCCACCTGCTCCCCGCATCCACAGGCGCCGAAGCCGTCGACCCGACTCTGCGACCTGTTAGTCCGACTCGATCTTGAAGAGGCGTCCGACATAGCCCACAAGGAAGGTGCCACCGCGCTCGCCTTCGTTGTGGCACTGCGCGTAGCCGCCAGCCTTTAAGCACTGGCGGAGCGCGTCGACGAACTCCGTCACCATGAAAGCGTAGACATCCTGTTCCGGGTGCCTCTTTGGCGGCGGGAAGGAGTGCGCCAACAACTGGCCCATTCTGAATGAACTTGTAAATCCGAAGATCAAGTCTCGGTTACGGAAGACTTTGCGATCGGCACGGACGGTAAGCGAGAGGCCGGCCACACCAGCGCTATCGCCCCCGATGTGAACTGACCCGTTATTGATCAGACCGACGATACACGTCATTCCTTGCTGCTCCTCATTTGGGCTCCATTCCAGCCTGTAGATCTCGGTTGTCGGGAAGCGGCCCCGACGGAGGTCCTGCCGCTTGCCTGCTCGGAATCACCAGCAATTGCTGTGCCAACCTACGGATAGTGAAAGTCTGCTTCGACCATCTCCCGGTTGCCGGGCACATTAGCCCGGCGCGGCGCGCTCGCCTGATTCGCCGATAAACCCGCTCAAGACGATCGCAGTTGCCACGGGAAGACGCGGTGCTGTCGGGTTTGTCGCGTTCGCGACACGGCGGTGTTCGACGACCCGCTGCTGCGTAAGTGACTGTATAAGACTCGCAACTGGACTTCTAAGGCTCTTCTCGGCCAGTCGGCATTAAGTGGCAAATGGGGCGTGACTGACGTTGGGCCGCTGGGACACAGTCCTCTCCTTTACCGATAGGCGTCGACGCCTCTAGCTCGGCAGCCCCGGCCCAGCGACACAGGCTTGTTTATCCAATCCCTTCTTTGCCTCTGTCCAAATTTCAGACGTACGCAGCAACAAATTTCCTTTTCAAGCAGCCAACTGGCACGAGTCTTGAAGGCATTCCATTGAGAGGCGACGATAGCTGCCGATCGGTAGGGTACCAAAGAAGGAAAGCAACATGGCAGGTCTACGTCAGATCCTGTGTGGATCCCGAAGTGGCGCGGCTGATGATCGACCATGCGATGACGAACCGCCGGCCTTGCCGTTCCCCACGGTGGCCGACGTCAGGCAGCGGGACCACTCCTCCCCCGGTCCCGCTGCCGCGACCGTTCCAAATGTTGAGGCTCGAAAATGCCTCGACAAGTTATTTCAATGGGCCACCGATGATCAGCATACTGCCCTCGACAAGCTGGACAACAAAATTGGTGCCGCAGGCGGACGGGACCGGTTTCGACGGATGACGTAACGTCGGATCTTGGAAGACATTACGGGCTTTTCGGGTGACCGCTTCGGAGGAGAGCTAAGGATGGCAAGTCATTTTCTTACCCGCGACGGCTCCACATGGATGCCGGAATATCTGACGGCTATCGATGGCATGACGTGCATTGGTTGCGGCCGCTGCTTTAAGGTCTGCTCGCGCGAGGTCATGCACCTTCACGGCATCGACGAATCGGGTGAGATCCTCGGCGTCTGCGATGGCGAGGACGACGACTTCGATGGAGAGCTCAGTCGTACGATCATGGTTGTCGACCACGCCGGCCGATGTATCGGCTGCGGAGCCTGTGCCCGCGTCTGCCCGAAAAACTGCCAGACCCATGTTGCTGTCGACAAGATTGTTGCTTGACCTGACGAACGAACCCAGAGAACGCCTGCAGACGATGAAGGCTTCATGTGCATCCAGGCGAGTACCTTGCCGCCGACCCTCTTTGGCCGCTGTAAGTCGCCCCTGCCGGGCGCTCGCGATCCATGCAATTGCCGTTTAAACGACAGTCCCCACCGCCTTGCAGTCACGCTCACTGTCATCCCGTTGCTGGCCGATGCCAAGACTGGGATTCGAAGATCCTCTCTGAGTGCCCGCGCCGTCAATTGCCCTGATTCGGCGGTAGGAAATTGATGCCAATTCTGATCCCGAATTCGGCGGATGTGCTCTAGTACTACTGTGGCACGTAAACGCTTTGTTATCCCTGATGGCTTGATGCTGCGCGCTCTGATGAGGAGGAGCACATCATGACCGGGCGGGATGAGGAGTTGATGGCGTGGCTTCAGCCGTTTCTGGCGCAGCTGGGGCACAAACGGCGGCGCCGGATGTCGGAAGCAACAACCAGCTGTTTCAGGATCGCGCGATGCTGCGGAGCAGCGAAACCTCCAAATTGATTTTCTGGATACGCGCCATGATCGGCGACTGCTTCCCGGCAACGCCTTCATCCAACCGCTTCGCGATCTCGTCGAGCGGTTTCTGGAACCCTTCTTCCCAACGCTTTTGCGCAATTCTTGGATTGCTGTTCCATTCGTCGACATTCTTACCGCTGCCAGGACTGCATCGGCTGAACGTGCGATTCAGTTCCCCCTCGGTTTCCGTCAACGTGTAAGCCTGGACCAAGAAGCAAGCTACTGAAAATTCTGGGATATGTTCCAGAATGGCCCGCTTATTCGCCTGCCGATCTTGAGAGTAAACGGCGCAAGGTTCTATTCTTTGGATGGACAAAACCGTGCTGCCATTCCGATGGGGGCGCGTTCATACGACTGGCGGCAATGCTGAGACTCGGCAGTGCACTATTAAGTAGTGAACCGCTATGCCGGTCGAGATCGATTGGGTGGCTTTGGCCCTAGCTTCGCCCACACAAAGACAGACGCAAGGAACCGATTTTGACTTGAAAACGTGCACCTTGTGCACTATTAATATGATGCAGGAGTGATTGATGCCGTTAATTGCGAGATTTGGAAATGTGAAGCTTCACATATATGCAGACGATCACAATCCTCCCCATTTTCATGTATCGACTCCAGATCATGATGCCTTGATCCAGATTTCCGACCTGAGTGTTCTTCAGGGGCAAATTACAAAACGGAATCTTGATACGGTGGTCAGTTGGGCATCGGTCGAGAGCAATAGGAAGGTGTTAGAAAATGAATGGGCACGGCTCAATGAACGATGAAATCATCTCCGTCGGGTCTCCCCTTCCTCGGATCGCAAGGGCTGAGCCGCTCGAGAAGAAGCTTGTTCGCATCACCTGGAATTCAGGCAAGGTTCAAGTGGTGGATTTGGCACCGGCTTTACTGAGCAGACGAGTTTTCATTCCACTTCGCAAAGATGACAAGCTTTTTCGCACAATGCGTGTCGATGAATATGGAACGGCTATTGAATGGGATGGGGGCCTCGATTTCTCCGCTCTTTGGTTGAGCAAGCTGCCCTCTATTGAATTCGACAACCAAGCATTTCGCGACGCAATGGAGGATTTAGGTATGACCCTGGAGGGTATGGCAGCGGCATTGGAAATCTCACGCCGCCAAGTGGCGGAGTACCGAAAGAACAAGCCGATTCCGAAGTCGGTCGCGTATGCAACTCGATATCTTGTCAACGTGAAACACAAGGACGAGGCAGATCAACTGGCGATGGCCGGTTGAGTAATGGGTATAGCCCGTCGCCAGCCACACCTTCACACCGCTCGGAACCGAACCGTCGCCGCTCCAGCACATCAAGAATGCGGGCCAAGTCTTCGGTGTCGATGTCGCTCTCGACCCGGAGACGACGGCCGCCGCCAAGCGACGTCCTCGTCGAGCAGAAGCGCCTTGTTATTGCCATCGTCGCGGAGCCATTCGGCCAATCGTCCAAGCTGCCGCTGATCTCTTCTACGGTTTCGAGCGGCATGTTGATTGCCTCGCTCTCACCCATACACGCGAGTCAATCCCAAACCTCGGGAACCCGATGGATCGGGTAATACTGGTTCTTTGCGGTGATCAAGACGTCCGCATCAAGCAGGTACACAGTGAACGCCTCAAGCCGCGGTCCCGGTTGGGGCATAGACATTGCTCGGGCTTCACACCGAGAATGGCGGCGGCCTTGGACGGAGACAGGGCTCCTTTGGTCAGCATCCGGCGAGACAGCTTCAGAAGCCGATCACCGAGTCGATGCCGGCGCACGACATAATAGCTTAGCCCACGGTCGTACTCCTTTACACGACCCGCCTTACGGTTCTGTAGCCACTGCTGGCGGTAGAAGCTCGTAACGGCCGCCCACATTTCGTGGCTAATCAAACCCTCGCAGAAGAGCCGCAATTCTCGCTATGCGGCTGATCACCTCGGCTTGCGGCGCGTCTCTCAAGTCGTATTGCTGCGCGAGTTCCGCCGGCGGCAGCAGGACGCGTCCGGCAACGTCGTTGCAAAAAATCTCGACCGGTGTTCCGGCCGTCGATCCGCTCACACCGGTTTGACCGAGGAAGATGTGCGGGAGCTCGTGCAAAAGCGTAAAGGACCAGGCGGTGTCGCTATCCTGACGCAACGGTCATTGTCGATGCAAGGCGAAGATGAGCAACGTCGATCGGCTGGTCTGGCTCACCCAGACCCTCGAGCGCCTTGTAAGGGCTGACCGAGCAGCGAAATCGACGCGCTCATGCCGTGGATTTACGCCAACTGAACACTCAGCTTGCCGCTTACAGCTAAGGCATGACAAGTTGCCGCCAGTCAGTTAATTGGATAATTCCTTTTTGTGCTGTACTTTGACAAGTAACTAAACCAATTTTCGGCAGGATCTAAAGGCGCATGGACGAAAACGCGGTTTCAAGCTACACTTTCTACTAAATTGTACCGGGGGAGGGCCGCGATGCGACGAATAGTCTTTGCCATCTTCGTCGCACTTACCGCGTTCGACGCGAACCTTGCATACGCATCGTCCGTCGGAGTCGCCGCTATTCACTTCAGGCCTGAGCTTGGAAACGTAGCCGGAAACCGCACGCGGCTCCTCGCGCTCAACGAACATGCCGCAAAAATGGGCGCCAAGATCATCGTGAATACCGAGATGGCCACGTCAGGGTATGCCATCTTCAGCAGAGCGGACATGTCGAGGGTCGCCGAAGAGATTCCCGGCCCGACTACTAATGCGCTGGGCGACATCGCAAAACGCTACGGTGTCTATATCGCAGTTGGCATGCCAGAATTTGATCCACTTACGGAGCAATTCTTTAACTCAGCCGCATTCATTGGGCCAGACGGTAAAGTCATAGGGACATACCGAAAGCGAAATAACCTGATCGAAGCTTCATACAACGCAGTTGCCACCGGACCTGTGCCCGTCTACGAGACCCCTTATGGTCGCGTGGCGATCGTGATTTGTGCTGACTTGTTCTATCCACATCTGGCTCGGCTTGCAGCAGTTGCCGGCGCCGACATTCTACTTGCACCGGCCAACACCGGCGTGGAGATGGCGTTTCTTCAGCAACGCGCCAAAGAGAACGACATCTCTATAATCGTCGCAAATCGATATGGGACGGAAATCAAAGGCAATGAGGTCGATGTCTTTACCGAGGACTCATTCAGCATTCCGTCGCCTTTTGCCTATGATTTCTCGCACGGAAGTCGGAGCGCGATCGTGGAGAAAAACGGTGTGCCCGTCGGGGGATGGACTGATGCTGCCGACCACATACTACTGGGTAACCTCTCAATAGGAGCGCAGGGCACTTTTCCGGTCGTACGGCGCCCTGACCTCTATTCTGTGCTGAACCAGGACACTCTTGAGGAATACACGTTCAGGCAACTTGGATTGCCGAAGCCAACGATTGCGGCCCTCGTGGCTGCCGATCCCGGCAAGTCGATCGCGGAGCCAGATAAGCTTGTTCCACTATTGGATTCCGCGGTGGCTGCAGCGAAAAACGAGCACCTTTCGTTGGGCCTAGTCGTATTTCCTCTTGGGGTCCTTCCAAATGCCGATCAAAGATCGCTGGACGCTCTATCCGTACTAGCCAAGAGTTACAGCGTAGATCTAGTCGTATCCTTCGGAAATGATCCTTTAGGAAACCGACCGATGAGTATTCTCTTCGCGGTGGATGCCGGTAAAGTTAGCCTTCATCGCTATGTACGCACACATCGGCTTCCCAACGAGCGCTTCCAAGTCGGAGAGCACTTTCTTGTCGTCGATCGCCCTTATGGCCGATTGTCCATTCTGCAAGGGCCAGATTTGCTGGCGCCGGAAACCTCCATGGTCATGGAAAAACTCGGTGTCGATACCATTGCCGTTGCCGCAGATACGTCAGACCCATCTTCGGATACTCTCTGGCGCACGAGAGCGGCCGACTACGTGAATATTGTCGTGGCAAATCGATCCGGTGACGAGGGTGTCTTCCTTGGAGGCTATCCACCTGCGCCGAGCGAAATCGTTGCCGAGGGCCTGGCTCTTATTCGATCCGACAGCGCACTGGTGCGCTCGAAGAAAGAGCCGCGGCATGTTGATGTTTCACCCTTGCTTGTCCAGTGTATTTCGGCCCGGTGCTGAGAAAGCAACGACGTCGAACCCGTTTTTGCAAACCAAACTGAAGCTGCGCTGATACTATCTAAGAAGTGCTTTTCTGCCGCGGGACAAGCCGATGACTTTTGATGGGTCGATGTTTGCCAACTTCGTAGCAGTCTCCAGTCCCGTGCATGAAAGGGTCTCGCCGTCCTATACGGGAATCCACGCCCTCTTTGACATAATTGTTGTTGGTTCAGGGATCGGAGGAGGTGTGTTAGCCGATGATCTCGCCGACCGCGCAGGGGATAAGAAGCGGATTCTCGTTCTTGAGGCGGGGTCATATCTATACCCCACACACGTTTACAATTGCTCGCGAATGCCGAACAGTACCGTTGCCCAGAGGTTTGGCACCAGTTCGTTTTGGCAATCCGGTGCGGAGGGCACGCAGTATTACATCCACGAGCGGCCACAGATGAATCTTGGCGGTCGTTCGATATTTTGGTCCGGCCTGATTCCGACAATTCAGGATTGGGAACTGGAATTCTTTCCAGCGCAAGTTCGACACGATCTGAAGAGTGGAATGCTGGAGCAAGCCGGTGCGGCATTGAATCAGTCAATCACCTTAGGCGAAACCGCGCGAAAAATAGTTGGCAAACTGCGTGCCAGCACGCTTGCTGAGCATTTCGACATTGCCGAAACGCCTAGAGCTCTGCATCAGCCTTATTTGCATCCGAACGGCACACCGGCTGCCGAACTTGCCGCCCAATCGACGGGTGTCTTCAACACAGCAGAGTTGCTCATCAATCAAATCGGCTTATCGTCGAACGAAAATCCAGGCGGCGATGGCTCTGGTTTGCGCTTGCTTTTGAACCACTATGTCGAAGACATCAAGCGCTTGGACGAAAACAGACTTGAGGTCCTCGCACGCAACACATTGACAGGGGCGCCCAGCTATTTTCAGGCGGCTACAGTTGTGCTTGCCTGCGGAGCAATTGAAAGTCCAAAGCTGCTGGCGCGCAGCACGATCGGGCGAGAATTACCGGCCGAAGTGCGTTCGCTCGTCGGGCTCGGATTGACGGATCATCCCACGACAAACGAAATTCTAACGACAGCGACACACATTGGGGATGTGGCAATTCCGAAAGACACCACAGCCAAGATAATCCTCTACTCCAGGGGGAAACGCGACGCTGGAGGGCAAATCCTATACCCGTTTAATGTCGAGATGAATGTCAATCACGAATACTGGCATCTCCGCGAGAATGATCCTGCGAGTCCCGCAGTACCCATCACAACGACGGGTGCATCCATCATCGATATCAAATTCAGCTTTGGAAACTGCATTGATCCTATGAACGAGATCCGAGATTGCCCGCCGTTCGGGTATGTGCCTGAGATCGTATTCCGCAACCAAAGCTGGACCGACTACCTCGTTGCGTCGCGGCTCCCAGCCCTGGCAGGCTGGCACAAGTCGGATAAGGAAGTTTTCGCCGTACTTAACGAGGTCACGCATAAAATCTTCAATCAGTTCCAGCGCAACGGTGTCGCTTGTGAGCCCGTCGAAAATAGATGGTACGGCGAAGGGGGTAAGGGCTTCGGCTATGGCACTGTTCACCACGCCATCGGAACACTGCGCATGCCCTACAAACAGTGGTTTGGAGGACCGGTGTTGACCGAGAGCGTCGTCGACGAAGATTTGCGCGTGAGAACTGTCGATAACCTTTTTGTGTGTGACATGTCTGTGATGCCGTTTGCTTCGGCCGCGAATCCGGTTCGTACGCTGGCCGCACTTGCTCTGCGCCTCTCAAATCGTCTTGGATGATGACAAGTATGCTCCGATCGAGATCGGCCCAAGGTCGATGCCAGCGAAGCCGAACTTGGCGATCAGGGAACCGACCTCGGCCTTAGATCTCATCTCAGGAACACGTCGATGACGTGCTCGATTTCCCATCGTGGACGCCCGGCACGGCCGGCATTTATGATCTGCAGTACAAACCGATCTTACGGACCGGGAGCATTGTCTGGTCCCCTTGGATATCACGGGCATGACGAACTGGTACCGCAATCTGGCGCGTAGCGGAAAACACCGCCCCATCATGTGCTGAAGATCGCCGCCGCGAAAAAGCCTGTCCCAAACCCCGGCTTTCGGCCAGCGGACGAAGCGGCTGTAGCAGGTGGTCGACGGACCGTAGCGTTCCGGGATCGCCGTCCAAGGCGAGCCCGTCCAGAACCACCAGAGGAGGTCATTCAGCACCCGCCGATCATCGATGGGAACTGACCTTGCCCCGTTGAAATAATCCATTTTGAAGTAAGCTCTGGCCCATTGAGAGGACCAGGGAATGAAGCGCAACCGTTTCACGGACGAACAGATTATCGGCATTCTGAAGGAGCACGAGGCGGG
>Ga0214543_1010317_pt1 | contig 13927 bp, 3 predicted proteins | sample CNSS2metaG_FD_160094 | JGI IMG/M metagenome (GOLD analysis project Ga0214543, IMG submission 160094) | Root nodule microbial communities from cowpea collected in UCLA plant growth center, Los Angeles, California, USA - CNSS2 | ecosystem: Host-associated > Plants > Roots > Nodule | place: USA...
AGAGATATAGTGAGAAAAGATAGAAAAACAGTAATATCGAATGAAGAACCGCCAAAAACAGATGAGGAGCAACTGAAAAAAATAGGGAACAAAACTTTAGATAAGAACAAGAGGGAAAGGAAAAAAATGTATTATAATTGTGGAGGTTATAAATCTCTGCAAGAAAGAACTAAAACCTCCATTATTTTCTGCGCTCCAGACAATTTACGAATTATGATAATTTGTAGAGCATTTTTCTGACCTCCATAAAATAACCTCCAATGAATATTAATTTTTTTGTAGTGTCTTATGAGTAAAATATAATTCAATAATTCATCCTAATTAATTATAATTAAATCTTGTGAGTAAAATATAATTCAATAATTTATCCTAATTAATTATAATGATATAAATGTTGGGAGTAATTCATCTCATCACACATAATTAATTGCGATCAATGTTTATTGTATTATTATAAATATCAACCAATTAGATATGCTACGACTACTTTTTAATTTATTAAAATTATATCCACCTGCCAAGTTTTTCAATCATTTAAAATAAATATTTGAGTTGATAAAAAACCTCGTAATATTTATTAGATATATAAATATATTTATCATGTAAACATTTATAGTGTATTTCTATAGTTAAAATAAGATATAATTAAAGTGATGCATTTGTAATCAATGGCGGGCGGACCTTTTATCTGATAAAGGGGCATGGCTCCCCAATTTTATTTATGTCATATATAATTTGAAATATATTTTTTAAAAATTTAATATTTCTAATATAATTTTATTTATGTCTTATATAATTTGAAATATATTTTTTAAAAATTTAATATTTCTAATATAGTTTGATATTTTAAATTTTTTTATAATTTATATCTATGTATAGAGGAACTATTTTTTTTATACATTTACTTTTCAATTTTACCTTTAAAATATGGGTTAAAATAAAAATAAATATTTTATTAATATTATCTTTTAAGTGAATATTTGTTCAATTTAACCATTTTTTAGATTTGAATATATTTTTAAATTTAATCATTATTGATGAAAATTAATTATAGTAAAATTATAAAAAATATTTGTATTTAATTTTATAATTATAATAATAGCAATTAATTATAATTTTATTATTTTTTATTATCATAAAAAAAGTAAATACAATGTTTTACTAGTTTATTTAAAAATTTTGGAATTAATCTTTTGGTTTATATTTTCGTTCAAAAATATCAAGTTGGTTAATCTAAATTTGGTCATGAATTTTGAAAAAAAGATGAAATTTGGTTCTTTTTCGTTAAATTTTTTGAATCATATCTTTTTCATCAAATTAAAGATGGTTTGTTTTATTGGTGTAATTTACATAATCTTAATATCAATTTTGATGAATAATCCTTGCTTAACAAAATGATTATTACATCAATTTTTACAAAATCGGAATCAAATTGAGACTGAAAAAAATAGAGGACCAAGACAATTTTGAAAAAAAAAAGCAAAAAAAAGTAATCAACATTTTGACATCCCAAAATTTTGATTGAAGATCCGCCACCGTTTATAGTGTAAATTTAAGAAAAACTTTTTATTACCAAAACAATAGTATTTATACAGAAAAATGAAGGTATTTTTTTTTTGTTAACGACATAATTTACTACGAAGAGATAAAATGTTATTAAGTTCCCAAAATTATATATCTCTAGAAAAATTAACATTTCTAAAGTTGACTGATAAATGTGGAATAAGTTGTACTCCTAGACGTAAGTTAAACTATATTCCAGCATTTCTCTCTAACCTGTACAATTGTTTTTTGTAGAAATCTTCTCAGCTACCTTCGTAAATAACTGAAATATACAATCATGTTTAACTTATCTGGTAAAAGCTCAATTTATTTTAATTACTTTCTTTTCTTATATATATTTATTGTGAAATTTATTGAATCTACACAAAATTACTTTTTAAATATTTATTTATCATGTAAATATTTATACATGAATTATTTTTATTACTGAAATAAAATAAGGTTAAAGTTATTGTAATTTATCTTGAATAAGTGAATTAAAAATAATTTACGAGCATACTTATAATTTATTTCAAATATTTATACTAATACAAACATTTAATACGAAAACAATATTATTAATAAAAAAAATTTAAAACACTTTTTGGTTAATTGTTTTTATAATCTCAACCTTTTCTCATTGTAAATTATTATCACAAGTTACAAATAGGTAAATATTAGGTTGCTAACAGACCTTTCAATAATACTAATAATGGATAACGCTGTCGTTGACGCGATCAAATTAATATTATTTATCTATAACAATTTCAGTATTGTTAAAAAAGTAGTTAACAAAATAGAAAGGGTAAAATAACCCAAAGTCGTCTCCCAATGAACACGGAACTGATTTTTAACAAATTAGTTCTTGTAAAACTATACAAAAGAGTTAGTTAAATAAAATAATATTTGAAAGAAAGAAAAAAATGGAAAAAGATAAAATAAGATAAAAATAATAATAAGGAAAAATAGGTTGATTCCACTACTTTTTCAAGATAGGATTTATCATTGGTTTCCTACAGATTATTGTTATTGATTTATTGTTTAAGACTTCAAATTAATCAATGTAATTTCTCAATTAATTTGTTGGCGTCCTTATTTTTAACCAAAATAACTTCTCAATCAAAAGCAAGAACTTTGTAGATTAATCATAGTAAATTTAACCAAAGTAACTTAATTAAATATTACTAATCTTAATCATGTCCATTCTTTTACCTCTTATATCTAGTAAAAAGCTAATTAACCAAAGTAACTTCTTGATTAATTCTAATCTAAGTTTTCACATTTAATCAAAGTAACTTCTCAATTATTAGCAAAAACTCATATAATCATATGAAAGTTTCTAAAATTAATCAAAGTAACTTCTCAATTAAAATTTAAAAACACTTGGACTCATACGATTGTTATGTTATGTAGATTTAACATTGTGCTAACTTGCTACAATGTAAAAATCATTATTTTTACTAAGTTAAGAACCAAAACACATAGATGAAAATAAATCATAACAAGAATCAAAAGAATAAACAAATTTATTCAAATCTCAGAATTCAACTAAGAAATTACAGTGGAAGTAACCCTTGAAGCTCAGCCTTCCATGGAATGGAAAATAAATTAACATTAAAAGAAGAATAGAGAGAGAAAAAGGAAACGAAATTAGGCCCCCCTTAAGGGTTCCTAAACTCCGAAGTCTCGAGCTTGTTTTCAGCTTCTCCCTTGGTCTCTTTATATAGGACTTGGACTGGGTTTTTCAGTTGCTAAAATCTTTTATCTATTGATATAATATTTCTCAAATAATTAACAGATTTTATTAATTTCTAAAATATTTAGAAGATTTTCTTTGTTGATAATTTCATATATACCAAAGATAATTAATTAAAAATCTTTAATTAATTATTTAGCAACTTAATTTCTGTCCAATTTCCAATTTTGCCCCTCTTATTTGAATATTTGATAGCATTGACCAGAATCTGCAATGTTTGACCAGTCTTTGAATGATTAACCAGAGTTGACTCGTTGATTGTGCAATAACAGACTGACACGTGGCAAATCCTCTCTCTCCAGAATTAGGGTTTCTTCTCCTGCCTCTATTAGGGTTTTGTCCTCCACCATGGTTTCTGTCGCATGTGGAATGACGACTGCCATTGAAATGACGTTGTTGTCGGTAAGGCTGCTGTTCTGGTGTACTACATTGGTGGTTCGAAGGCAGCATCGTGGTCGCAGGTTTCTGGTGGTCCTCTCTTCTCCGGCATCATGGTTTGACGTGAATGCGGTGTTGTTTGAAAGCTGGTGCAATTGCAGATCTGTGGTGGATCTGGTGCGCTCTCCGTTTCTGGTCTGGCTTTGCTTTTACAGGTCGCGCAATGTGGTGCGTGAAGGCATTAACGCTTTGTGTGATAAAATCAAACTAGGAATATTGAATATTCGAAGATTGATGAAGAACAATAGGGCCTCTACCGGAAGAATAGAGTTTGAATCTCATTCATATGGAAGAGTAACAAAGATTACAGAAGGAAGGAATTGTTCCCAGAATTGAATGAATGAATGAATAACTACAACAGAATATGCATTCTTCCTATTTATAGCCAATAACAACCACTAACTAACTTCCTTCCCAAAATAGAACTAACAGAATAACAGCAAATCAATACGTATTCTATACACATATACGATCCTTATACTCATTCAATACAAAGGATCGTATCATAGCCCTCCCCTTAAGCAATTGCTTGACCTCAAGAATTGAAGAAAGGAAACTTCCTCTTCAAGTCATAGTAGTATTCCCAAGTAGATCTTCAGGTAGTTGATGTTTCCACTTGACCAATACCTTTGTGACAGCTCTACCCTGCCTCTTCACAGTCATGCGATCCAATATAGCTTCTAGTTCTTTGTCCTGTTGTTCCTCCTCCGACAAGGGCAAACTAGACACCACATTGTTTTCTCCAATGTGCTTCCTCAACTAAGACACATGGAAGACATTATGCACCTTAGAAGTAGAAGGCAGTTTCAACTTATAAGCTACTACACTAACTTTGCTCAAAATTTCAAAAGGGCCAAAGAAATTAGAACTCAATTTAGCATTAATCTTGTTAGCAACTGAAATATAAGGATACAATTTCACAAACACAAAGTCTCCCACTTCGAAACTTCTTTATGATCTATGCTTATCAACATTCTGTTTCATCCTGTTCTCCCACTTAGACCAGAATGTAGGAGCATCACTGCACATACACCTCAAATAAGTTTCCAGCACCCTATTAACCACCTTAGTCTGACCATTAGTTTGAGTATGGTAGGTTGAGGACAACCGGAGCTGCACCCCTTGCAAAGACATCAACTCTTGCCAGAAATGTAATTTGAATACAAAATCCAAAAAGACTTGAGCCACATCAGAAGCACTGTAAGGGTGAGATAAAGTAGCATGCTCAGGGGAAAATGGCTCATCACAAAAGTAGCATAACCCCTTTGCTCTCCTTTATGCCATAAAAGCATAACTAAGTTGTCTTGTAGGCTTGGTTCCCGCTTTGGAAGACTCATAAGTTCCCAATATAGAATTAGTGCTCTTAGGAGCTTTAGTAGGAAACACTGATTTTGAGCTTTTAGCCATCAAATTTCCATCGCCACCCACCTTAAAAGCTAACTCTTACATTCTAGCTAAGGAAAAAGCCTTGTTTACAGACGAAGGTTGAAACATCTGAACCATCATCTGCACCTCTTGCTTCAACCCTTCTAAGAAACAACTCAACTTATGCTCCTCCCATAATTCCACACGAGCCACCAAGCAATCAAACTCCTCGTGATAGTTAGTGACAAAACCTTTTTGCCTCAATTTCATCAGGTCTGCCATCGGATCTTCAACAACCTCACCAAACCGTTCTAGCACAATCTTAGTGTATTCCTACCATGGTGGCAAATTATCAACTCCAATCGGCTTAACAAAGGCAATGTACCATTGCAAAGCCTGTCCCTCAAAATGAACCACCGCCAATCTCACCTTATACTCCTCCGGTGTATGATCCACCGGAAAAAATGTTTCACACTGAATCAATCAGTGCTTCACCTCATCGCCATCGAACCTAGGAAAATAAAGCCTAGATAAACAAGTACCATACGAGTAAGGAGAAGATCTTTCACCACGATGCAAAGGACTCTGAGCTGAATTCTATTGAAAAAGATCTTGAATCTTCAACAATAAGGTAGAAGTCAAAGAATCGGTTAAAGAAATCGTTAACGAACTCAAAAGAGAATCATGCAGCGTTTGCTTTATTGACTCGCCAAGCTCGATGAATCGCATGTTCATACGATCGTTGAGGCATTCTTCTTCCTCCCGCACCAAATTTTGGATCACAGTTTGATTACAAGTTGCATTAGCCATCAAAAATCCACAAGAAGGTAAATGATGATACCAATTGATAAAATCAAACTAGGAATACTGAATATTCGAAGATTGATGAAGAACTATAGGGTCTCTACTAGAAGAATAGAGTTTGAATCTCATTCATATGGAAGAGTAACAGAGATTATAGAAGGAAGGAATTGTTCTCAGAATTGAATGAATGAATGAATAGCTACAACATAATATGCATTCTTCCTTTTTATAGCCTATAACAACCACTAACTAACTTCCTTTGATGAGTATATAATATATAGGTATATTCATGCATTAGTTTAGGGCATTTTTATTCATTTGTGCATTATTGGACTCATTTCATCATGCATTATCTAGTTTCGGATCATACATTTGGATTGATGCGTTGTTTGTGAAAAGAAGTCTGAAAGGAGTAAGTTAGACACAAAAACAACATGTTCCACAAGTGCCTGGTGGAGTCTTCCACGACTTGTGGATTTGGCTTCAAAGATGCGAGTTTCAAAACAATGTGTTCCATAGGTGCCCGGTGGATTTTTCCACGACCTGTGGTTTTTTGCAACGAATTGGATGACACAAAACATTGTGTTCCATAAGTGCCTGGTTGATTTTTCCACGGCCTGTGGAGTTTGCTTCAGAAGATCATGTGCAAAACAGCGTGTTCCATAGGTGGCCTGTGGATTTTTCCACAACCTGTGGATTTTCTAGCGAGAAACTTAAAGATTACGTGGACTGACAAAGATTTAAAAGGAAAAGAAAATATAAAGAGGAGAGATATGGAGGAAATGGTTAGAGGAGAGAGAAAATCATCTCAGCAAAGGAGAGAACGGGGGAAAAGATAAAAGGAAGACGTTCACGGAAAAAAACTTCTTCTTCATCCTCTCTAATTTTTTTCGTCTATTGTTTTGGGTATTGTTTAGAGTTTTTCTTTTCATTATGCAAAACTAATTTCTTTTTATTGGAGGATTGATGTAAGACTTTGGATTATAGGTTCTACTCTTTATATTTGATGTTTTGTTAATGTTCTTTATCTCAGTGCTTTGTTTATGGTTTTATCGTTTATTTATGAGCAATTTCACAATTGGGAAATTGGGTATTGTTTACGATTATAAACAAGACATGTTAGATTATGTCACAATTGGGAAATTGGGCATATTTAATTAGTTTGCAATAGAGATGATTATTGATTTTTCATGATTTTATTGAATTTTTGTAAACTAACCTAAGGAATTGGGGGTTCAAATTCAATAATTATATTTTACCTACTAAGGGATTAGGGGTAAAACAGCTCTCAGTAAACTCAAGTGGATGATTACATTACTTGCATCAATGTAAAAGGAGTAGAATTCTATAGGAAAATGTACGAAATCAATCCTCTAACGATTCTTCTATTGATTAAAGTTTTTGTTATCAATTTCATGCTTGCAATTATATTGATTCGCATTTGCTCAAAATTACGTAAATTAGGAATCTAGTATTCAACAAGTCAATCTCAGAGGACGATATTTTATTACTACGTTAACGATTGGTTCACTTGCCAAACATTCATCATCCTTCCCAAAATAGAACTAACAGAATAACAACAAATTAATACGTATTCTATACACATATATGATCCTTATACTCATTCAATACAAAGGATCGTATCATCGTGTCCATGATAGTAGTGTGAGCGTGAGGCGTAGTGGTGGTTGTCTGCGACGTGTTCTGGTTTGTGGCACTTGCAAGTTGAAGGTGTGTTGAATGACGAAGCAATGATGGATGAAGATAGATGCCTTCGAGTTGTAGGTGCTGGTGGACCGTGAACGTGGAGGCTGCCGGCGAGATCCATGGTGGCTGTCGTGATGGAATGTGAGGCTAGGGTTTCTCATTTGGGAGATGGGAAGGAGATGATGAGGTGGCATCCTTCCATTGGTTCTACTTAGTGGGATAAGATAGTGACACGTGGCAACACATGGTTGGACAATTTAATTAATGGAGGATTGCCACATGGCAGCTTATAAATGGGGTTGAACTTTGAGCAGAAGGAGGTGTGTAGATAGAAATATTAGGGGTGCAAAATAGGTTTTTTTGCCCATCTAGAAAGAGGGGAGTGTATATGTAATTTAGGAGGAGCGAAGTGATTTTTCCAGACATTGTTGATTTTAGCCTTATTTAAAGGTGGTTTGTAACTTCAATCAATTTATTTTTCCACCTTAAATGAGCTTAATCTTAACTTCAGCTGCATCAATAAACGTTAAAATATTCAAAAATAATTTATGCAGCTAAAAATCACTTTTTAAGACATTTTTATCACATAAGTTCAACTAGTCTAATTATCAGAACTGTCAATTAAATCACTCTTTAAACACACAAACTCAATTAAATATCCAGAATTAAACATTAAATAACGGCAAAAATACGCACTCATCAATAATATTATAGGTAAATATTAGGTTGCTAACAGACCTTTCAATAATAATAATAATAATAATAATAATAATAATAATAATAATAATAATTTAGGATTGATTTTTTCATACATTATTTTCCATTTTATCTTTTAAATAATCATTATTTTAAATTAAAATAATTATATTTTCATTTTTTATCTTTAAAATGATTTAATTATTTTATAAATTGAAATATTTATTTTAACATTTTATCTTTGAATAACTATTTTATTTTTAAATTCAAATAATTTTTTATAATATAAAAATATTTAATAATAAAAGAATTATATAAATTATTTATTTTTAGAATTCTTTTTAATAAATAATGTTTTATAGTTTAATAATTTTTTTCTAAAAAAAGAAAAGAGTTAGTAATAATAATAAACTTCTTCCAACTTCTGTAACTCTTCTTTTAAGTAGAGAAAGACAACCGTCAACATCATATTAACTGTTATTTATTTTATGATATTTGCAAGAACAAAGACTACTTTATAGAAGGAAACGAATTGAATCTGCAGATTCAATTTTTGTATGATAAACAGTAAGAAAAACAATGCTATTTAAAACCAAATTATAGTGAAAACAACATTGACCAAATTGCTGTTCGAATGAGTGGTGAGAGTAAAATAAACCCTAGAGGTTCCTGATCCTTTGTTTCTTCGTCTTTTCTTTTTCTTCTTATCAATAATGTTTTGTTTTTTTATCAACTTAGTCGTTATACTCTTTCAACATTACTGACATTTTGTCGAGACAAATAAATTTTAACTATATTATCGTAATGACTAAAAAATTCATGATACATAGATCACTCTTTAATGAATATATTAGAAATAATGTTGGCAAAATAATAATAATAATAATAATAATTATTATTATTATTATTATTGTTAAATAAATTTACAAGAGTCTCTTAAATACAATATCAATACTCTATCATCGAAAGAATCTCTTAAGAACAATCAACATGATTCACTTAAAAGTCTTGCGAACTTGAAAGAACACAACATATTGTTTTCCCTTAGCTGTAACAATCTCAAGTTTTGTTTCTTTCACTCCTTTTTGCATATCTTGAATTTTCATCTTGAATATATCTATTCTTGAATAGATATCTTGTGGAGTTTCCTGGACGTATTAAACAAGTTTTTAACCACTTTAGAAGATATTAGGACAACAAAAATAAAAAGAAAAAATAAAAACAAAAAAGATGAAGTGGTGAAAGTAATAAAAGAAAAGAGTAAACACAAAAGAAAAAAAAAATCTAACTTGACTTGAAATAATTAGTCAGTATTCAAAGCTTCGTCACAAATAAAAGTTATGGCTTACTAACCAACTCTTTTAAAATGGCTTCAGCAGCTTCTAGATCAAGAGCCTGATATATATACACACACGTAACTATAAAGCAAGAATTACACTTGAACAATAATACCAGTTTTCTATAGTATATAATTTAATGCAACATAAAAGAATATGACTCAGGGTAAAAACACTGAATTAAAAGACCAACTGCAAAATCATCTGAAATTTTATTTTTAAGTTGCATGATATTGACAGAAATAATTAGTTCCAATTTTGTAGCATTAAAGGAATTTGTCGGTTATCCAATCAGTCAACCATTAAATGCAACGATGAATTACAATTAATCGAAAATAAAAACAAAAACATGTGAGGGAAAATTGTTAACTTGATGAAACCATACCTTTTCAAAAACTCTCAAAACTCTAGGAGCTGCGATGCATTCCCAAATTGTTTGGAGAGAATTCCTTGACGTTACGATATAAGAGACATAACTCCTTCCTACAACTATAACTCATTTACCAGAATAAATTTAGGGATAGAATACCAACTCAAAAAATAAATAGAAAAAATGAAAAAAGAAATCTACTGGCATATACAAGTAATGTATTGTTATACTCTCTTATTCTTTCATTTTTCTTCTATGGATATCTAATCGGACCATCAAAGCCTAATTCCTTCTAAATTTACAGCATGTTTGGACCCACATTTAGAACATTTGACATTTACAAAAACAATATTAGTCTGTTTTTAGAAAAAAATTAAGTTTTTTCTTACATTGGAAGTGTGTCAAAAATTCCATTGCTTTGCAACTATAGTTGAAACATACAAAAATCACCAAAATGTGTTGTCTTTTTTGTGTACTAGGCCACACGTATCCAACATGATAAACAATTTTGAAAACAAGATAAATATGTCATGAGCTGGTACAAGACAAAACAAAAATGATGCATAATGTGACCAAGTAAAACATGCAGACTAGTTGAAGAAACTGTTAAGAGTGTATATAAAATGTAAAGAACAGAAAGAAGTTGAAAAAGAAGAATACCTCTGAAGAGTTGGTTGAACCAACAGGATGCGTTTCCAGTGAAGAGAAGAGAAGTTGCAGTACGAAAGGTAAAGTTAGGGTTTTTAAAGGCTGTAACCTAACTCTTTCTTCCCTCTATATGTTGGATCACCAGTGTTTATACGCGTTCTTTTTTATTTTTTTCAATACAAAATTTAAATAAATATAATAGGACAGTACATCTCTGTGTGAGTGACCTGCAGTATAACTTTTATCTTTGATTAGCGATTTTCGTTCCATACTTTTATTTTATTCATTATTTTATTTTATTCTTTTTAAATTATTCTTTTACTATTCCTTTTTTTTTAATATTTTCTAACACTATTTTGATGCATACAATCAATTAAAATTCTGTTTAATTAAAATAAGTATATAATTAAAAAATAATATTAAAATTATAATCAAATCTTTATTTAACGAAGAACTTTATAAAAAAATTCCATCAGCATCAAGTTTTCCAGTTTTTCGTTTTCTCTCCAACCCATATACGGTTAGACAACGCAGTTTCTATTCGTGTTTCATTACCTAGGATCATTTGTTGCCCATCTTGCTTAATTTTTCTTCATCTTTTTATGTATTTTCCTCATGATTATATATATAACTCATTTTTTACCATAAAATTTTTATTTTAATATTTTTACAAATTTTATATATATTTCCCTCATAGGTGATTTATCAAGTCATGATTAGAGCTGGGCATAATTAATTTAGTTGTACTGTAATACAGTTAATTGTATTGTTTTATACTAGGAATTAGTTGTATTAAAAATTGAACTATACTGAAAAAAGTTCCAAATTTTATATATAGAAATATTTGTTTTGTCATACAGACTGTGCCAGTGAATAGAAGTATTGAATTATACATTGTAAATAACTTTTATAAATAACTTTTATATATTATTAATAATAAATTATATACTTTAACAAAACATAATATCTTTAATAATTTCAGAATCTTCGTTATCTTGTGTGCATAAGAAAAACAAACAAAATTCAGATTGAAAAACTCTGCATTAATGCTACATATTTACTAACATTACATGTCATGAATCTGTAATTGCTTTGAGGCAATGGTCCTAGTTGAGTTGATTGGTTGAGAAGAGAGGCAAAGAAAAACGATTTTCAACGGAAACAAAATTCATTGAAAAGCTAAAACCTGCAGCGTCATTATGCATAAATATGGAATCTATGTAAATGACAAAATTGTTAAGTTGGAATCACTGCACAAAAACCTCTGATCGGAGACGTTGCAGAGAAATTACGAAGTTTTTACAATATGAAAACAGTGAATTGTGGTCCCATTTAAGCTCATTGGTTCACAAAAGAGGCAAAGAAAAACTGTTTTCAACAAAAACAACATTCATTAACGTATAAGTCTGCACATTGAATTCACCTTAGATATGAACAGAGCAGAGAGTAAATTACAGCTTTCAATGAAAAGAATATTGAAAGGCTGAATACTGTTGCCAATAGCCATTATGCACAAATATGAATTGGTGAGTTGGAATGAATGAAAGAGTCAGAAAAACCTTAGATTTTGCACTGTGGTTTTGTTTTTTCTTCACTAAAATTTGTTTATATACACATATTTATCAACAAATATTTTTAGTCAATAATTTAAATTCAAATTTATTAACAGAATTATTTCTAACGGTAAAATTTGTTAATAATATTGTTTTGTTGACGAGTTTATGTTTATCTACGCATGTTTTCTCTTTATCTTACTTTTGATAGGTTAGGTGTATATATTATGTTAATATTATTATTTTCCTTTTTAAAGAACTATACAAATATATTATATATTGAAAATTATTTACTTTTGTCTATACGAAATTAATTTTATTATTAAAGTAAAATAAGATTAAAGTGTTATATTGTAATTTTTCGTCAGAAGTGAATTAAAAGTAACTTACAAACATATTTATAATTTATTTCAAAAATTTCTACTATACAAACATTTCTTCTGAATACCAAAACAATATTAATATTATTTATAAAGAAATTGAATTTTTTTTTTAAATTGCTTTTACAATCTCAAATGTTTCTCATTTTAAATAGGTAAATATATTAAATTAAGCTAATAGACCTTTTATTAATAATAATAATAATAATAATAATAGTAATAATAACATCATTATTATTAAAATTACAATTTCCTCTAAATTTTATACCTGTTGAGAAAGACAACCATCATCATGTTATTATCTGGTATTTGAGTTCAGAAATTGTGGTGGATGTAATTATTGTGAAAGAGAAAAAGAAAATATATTATATAATCGTATATCAAAATTTATTTCGGTATAAATTAAAAAGAAAAAAAAATATAACTTTAATTTTGAAATAATTGACTGTAAAGTAATTCATTTAGAAAATTGACAATAAAATTTAATAAATTTACTAGTAAATATTTTATAAAGTTACACTATTAACTTAAAGGATAGTTAATTTTTTAATATAAATTTACACTTATACAATGGATTGATTCAAAGGATGTTTTGGTTTGTCAATTTTTTTTCTTCTATTTCTTACATTACAATCAAATCAAAGAATAATGACTCATAAAACTACATAATTATAATTAAAGATAAGTAAAAAATGGTAAAAGGCTAATAATGCATTTCTGGTAGATTATCCGTCAACTTATCTTTAATTCGGTTCGATTAGTGGGTTAAGTGAGTCAGTTTCAAATTTATTGACATTTAAAAAAAAAAAACTATTTTTTCAACCCTTTGAACTTGTGGTAAACCGAAGATCATATATCGAGTCATGTCATTCCAGACCGAAGGCCAAGACAGACCGTCCTAGACCGAAGGTCGAAAAGGCCCATTTCAAATAGGAAATTGAGACAGACTCTCTCGGAACGAGAGTCGAGATGAGTTAACCTGGACCAAAAGTCAGGACAAGTAAAAAATTGAGACATGTCAAACTAGGCTGAATGTGGAAAGGTTCAACTCAATACGAAAGTCAAGATGACCTTACTAGGACATAAGGTCGAGACGACCTTGCTAGGACATAATGTTGAAAATTATTTTCAACAAAAACAACATCCATGATGAACCAACGTATAAGTTTGGACGTTGAATTCACCTTAGATATGAACAGAGCATAGTGAATTTCTTCCTACAGTCCTAGTTCAGCTCATTGGTTCAGAAAAGAGGTAAAGAAAAATTGTTTTCAACAAAAACAAGATTCATTGAAAACCTAAACCTGTTGTATCCGAGAAGACAATGGTAA
>Ga0214543_1010321_pt1 | contig 13919 bp, 11 predicted proteins | sample CNSS2metaG_FD_160094 | JGI IMG/M metagenome (GOLD analysis project Ga0214543, IMG submission 160094) | Root nodule microbial communities from cowpea collected in UCLA plant growth center, Los Angeles, California, USA - CNSS2 | ecosystem: Host-associated > Plants > Roots > Nodule | place: USA...
ATAGGCTGAAAACTGTCCTTCCTTCTGGACTGAGCAAAGATGATTCAACTTGGACCAGAAGATAATTTGATATGGGGAGTTATACAATCAAGGGCTGCATAGAAAGGGTGCTCCAGTAAGAACACAAAGCAGCTTCAGGTGAAGAGAGCAACACCAAATGTCAATACCTTTCCTTCTGACTTGAGGACAAGAAAGCTTCTTAGGAGGGTGGTATTGATGGAATCTGTCTACCCAACCAGAGCATGATTCATTTAACCCAATGATTACTACGGCAAGAACTATTCCTATCTTGTTAGAATTATTACTTCTATTGTATCATTAACCCTATGTATAGGGTGTAGAGTGTGGGAAACCTCTACTGCTGTATCTAATTATGCACCTATGATCCTAGTGCAGTCTCTTCGTCTTCCATGTACTTGTATAAGTTTCCATTATAAATAGAAGAGAGTGAGAGTGGTCCTATAAGCCCTCTACTCATATATTTTCAGTCTCAATCTCAAGTTGGTATCAGAGCGGGTCGATCCCGCTCTGGTTTCTGTCTCATCTGGTCCGCCACCATCTGTCACCGTTGTCCGCGGCTAACCGCCGTTAGTCACCGCCGCTGCGGCTGTCCAAGTTTAGTTCATCTCGTTCAAGAACTACCCATTGTCCTTTTGAACTACCAACACTGTCAAATATCATTTCCTATAATAATAATATCATTAACATATATTATTAGGTTGACACATTTCCCAGGAGAGGTATGTTTGTAAAAGACTGAGTGATTTGTAAAAGACCCAGATTTCTGAACAATGGAGCTGAATTTTCCAAACCAAGCTCGTGGTGATTGTTTGAGGCCATATAAAGAGCGATGCAATTTGCATACCATACCATACTCCCCCTGAGCAACAAACCCAGGAGGTTGCTCTATGTAAACTTCCTCCTCAAGATCACCATGAAGGAAGGCATTTTTGATATCCAATTGATGAAGCAGCCAGTGACGAATTGCTGCCATTGCAAAGAAGAGGCGAATAGTAGTCATCTTGGCCACGGGAGAGAAAGTGTCACAATAATCAAGGCCATAAACCTGAGTGTACCCTTTTGCAACCAATCGGGCTTTGAGCCGATCAACGTGACCATCAGGGCCAACTTTAATTGCAGGTTTTCTCATTAATCGGATGTCATCTTCCTCTCGCAATTTATAAGGTCCCTTTCTCCATTCTGTTTCCAGATAATCCTCTCTTTCACATTACTAAACTATAATAAGACAGTATCTTTTCTCTTAATTTTTATTCTGATCACACTTGCTAAGATAAAGTTATTTCTATCAATATCTTGCATATAAAAAACCAAATTGTACAATTTGACCTTCTAAATTATAAGACAATATCTCAACCAACTAAATTGAAGTCATACCTGACAGAAGTTCTTCAGGTTCCTTTGAGCAGCAGAAGAAGAATACTTAGGAAGACTGGTAGAGAACTGCAAAAAATAAATGGCAGGTCATCACTTCATAAATTATAAATATAGATCCTCAAAAAATAAAGTTTAATTTGGTCAAAACAAGAAAAACCCTCCACACAGAGGGCTTGTCATCTAACAATACTGTTTAGTATGTGATGCATAGGAAACATAACAGGCGTAATCTCTAAATAAGTTAGACTTATACCTGCCCATTACGAATGAGAGAAACCAGGATATACTTTTTGTACGCTTCCACAGCTATAGCATTAATGACAGACATGGGAGCAGTTACAACCTGGAAAATATATAAATGCTGAACTAAAAGGTTGATTCGAGAACAAATCATGAATAACACAAGTTATAGATTATGTAGATTGCTTACATTATGCAGAAGGTCCAATGCTTTTTGAAAGCACTTCATTCCAATGCATATCATTCCTCTGTCAGAAGGTCAAAAGTCAGACAATATGAAAAATGCTTCACTAAGAGCTCATGACCAGAAGTATGATCTAAAGTTATTAAATATTGACAAGTATTCAAAGTACTTGTCAATCTGATCCATGTGCATTTCAATTTAACCATGATATAAACTTGAGATAAATATAAAAGGAATAGAGAATAAATTTGAGTCGCAATGGTGGGTGCCAGTTTAACTATACCATCCTAACCTCTGTAAAAATACATCTCATCACCATCACTGTTTCAATTATTAATTAAATAAATCTTTTACAAAAAGATAAAAATCACAGCAAAGAAAATATGATATTATTAATGTAAGGACACACATTGTAAGGGTTTACACAATTTAACACTTGAAATTGAGATATTCCCATGTTAAAAAAATAAACAGTAAATAAAAATATTAAAAGAGTAAAAATAATCAAATGTATGTCCTAAAAACTATTTGATTTAATGAAATTAAAGTTTGTGTTTCTTTAAATGTAATACATCATTTGAACAAAATCACACAAGAAACAAATGTGTAATTAAGGTTGCAATAAGAGAGAAAATACTTAGGAATCTGAGTGATTGACTGAACTTTATAAATGAACAAGTTGAACAACAATTCAGACAGAATGAAAAATTATATACAAAGAAATAAGGGTTTTCCAAATGAAATGAAACTAAAGATAAGAGAGAACACTGAAAACAAGTTTATCAGGTTACCTAATAAACTACAAGTGTTTTAGTAATTTAAAACAGGAATAGGTATGAGGACGGGGATATATATATAGGAATGGGGACGTGACAAATATCTACATACCCATTCTCATCCACATCCTCAATTTAAAAAATCAAATATTACCCATATCCAGTAAATGTTAGGATTTACAATCAAAGTCAACAGAGTCAACAATACTCATAGGAATGAGTTTGTTTGAGATCCCTAAATTTGAGGGTGATTCCCTCCCTTAGGATCTCATGTATAATGAATGTGAGGTACTAGAATAAGTTATCTAAAAAAGAATTGATTGAAAAGTTGTGCACTTTGTGTTGTACCTAGTTTCTAGATATGGCATTTCCTATTCTCTTCTCTTCCCTCTTACACATTATATCTAAATCTCCAATGCTATTATAAATATGGGATCTATGAGAAGGAAATTCACTCTAAAATTTATTCATTATTCTTTTGTATTTTTCTCAAGTTGATATGAAAGTGGGTCGATCTTGCTTTGCCCATTTCTGTTTAGCAAAAAACTCATCATCCACCATTGGAGTTTCGTCCACCAATGCTTGGGTTTAGTGGGCCTCAAGCAGCGCAACCCAACCTAGACGGTTAGGTAGTTGGGTATCCAAATTCCTACAAATGCACCATCACAATCTTGACTGCCCTAGGCGATTGACATGCACCGCCTTCCAATGGTTGGAATCCTTTTGGACCACCACAGTTCAACTCGTAAGTAGAGTTAGCTTTTGCCCTCTATTCTTCATTCTGATACCACTTGCTGGGTCATGTAGAGATGGTCACAATTTTCTCTCTCTGGTTGCCCGTTGTTCTTTCTTTGTTGCATTACGAGATTATGTCCATGCCTCTATCATGTTGCAACATGTCTTTAGGGACTATCTCCAGGACTCCTATAACTTTTGAGAAATTAAATGGTTAAAAACTACCTATCTTGATTTGCTTCAATTGAACTTTGGTTCCTTCATCAAGGATTTCATGATCACTTAGAAGAAGATGGAAGTACCACAAAATCAAGTTCGACCGTGGAAGAAAATTGATTTTCAACTTTGTGCTTTACTTTGGCAATCAGTAAACCCAATATTTTAAGCATTCTCATGTTACTTAAAACCTGCAGCTCTTTTTGGAAAATGGCCCAAAATACTTTGCCAACGATATCCAAAATCTCTACAATTCTACTAAATGATTGGCTTCTCTCAAGCAATATGATAATTTGATAGGACAATGAATGTATATGTTAGAAGGAAGTTTATTAAAAATTCGGTAGTACTTGTACGAAAGAAGGTGGGGCATCTTTTGGTTCCAAAATAGGAGGAACTTGAACAGAAGTAGATGGAAGTGTCCATGTTCTCAATAGGAGGGTTGACTCAAACCAAAACAATGAAACTAATAAGATGGGTAAAAGGGAGGAAAGTTCTAATTTAGATTGATAGTGGGGCAAGCCAAAATTTCATTTCAATAGATCTAGTGGCTGGCATGCATCTACCAGTGGAAGAAACACCACCATACAATGTTTGTTTGGGGGATTGCCATTGAAAAGTCACTAGGGGGTGTTGTAACAACATAACCATGTAAGGGGAGCATCATGTGGTGGAAGAAACATTTATTTTTTTGAGTTGGGAGTAGTAGATTTAATTATGTGAGTAACTTGGCTAGCTTCCTTGGGCGAGGTCTAGGTTAACATAAAAAAGTTGGCTATAAGTTTCAACGAGAAAGGGCAAATGGTGCAAATTAAGAGCGACTCAACCTTAACAAAAAAGTTGTATTTGCAAAACAACCTTCCGCACCCACCAAGGGCACTTTGAATTCCTAGTGATGCCGTTTGGGCTCACTAACACACATGCAACCTTTTAGTGTGTTATGAAACACAATTTTGAGGCCATACTTGAGAAAATGTGTATTAGTATTTTTTGATGATATACTAATATACAGCAATACATGGAGGGAACATTTGATCCAACTGAAGCATATGCTGCAAATACTACTACAGTAGCAATTTTGTACAAATCGAAAGAAATGCGAGTTCAAGAAGACACAGATTCATTATCTAGGTCATGTGATATTTGGGAAAGGAGTGGAAATGGATGTTGAGAAGGTAGTTGTGGTCACACTATGGTCTATACCCATAACAATTAAGGCGTTGAGAGGATTTCCAGGCCTCACAGGGTATTATAGGCGCTTTACTAAAGATTATGGGAAGATAGCAAGACCTTTAACAATCTCTTTAAGGGAAAGTTTGAATGGAAGCAAAGTGGGGAGGAAGTTTTACAAGCTCTTAAAAAAGCTATTACCACAGCACCAGTTTTGACATTACCGATTTCTCCCAACCTTTTCATGTTGAATGTGATGCTTCTAAGAATGGAATTGGAGCAGTGTTATCTCAGAACAAAAGGCACATTGCTTATTTTAGCAAGGCTTTATCACATGCCTCACTCAAAGTCGATTTACGAAAAAGAATTGATCGCCCTAGTTTTAGCCATCTAGCATTGGAGACCTTACCTGGTGGGATGAAAGTTTTTTGTGCATACGGATCAGTGGAGTCTGAAATATCTCTTGGAACATCAAAACCAACATAATTGGTTGGCTAAGCTACTTGGGTATGAATTTGAAATAAAATATAGAACGGGAACGTACAACAAAGTTGCAGAAGCGTTATCTAGGAAGTTTGAAGATTAGCTCGAAGACGATAAGGAGCTAAGGGTGCTTTCCAAACCGTTTTGGCAAGACTTTTAGATGGTGATAGATGAGATGGAAGGAGATTATGCTCTACAAAAGATTAAAGTAGATTTGGAAGCTAAACCAACTTCATAAGCCCCTTTACTTTGGAACAGGGTCGCCTACATTATAAGGGACGACTAGTCCTATTCTCTATGTCATTTGGATACCAAAATTGCTAGTTGAATACCACACGACACCCACAGGAAGCCACTCAGGTGTCTTTCGAACTTATCAAAAAATAGCCCAATCGGTGTATTGGATAGGGATGAGGAAGACGATCACTGAATTTGTGGCAACATGTGTGGTTTGCCAACAACACAAATACCTAGCATCTTCCCCACTAGTATTTTTATAGCCCCTACCTATCCCGAATCCAGTATGGGAAGATATCAACCTCGACTTTATTGTGAGTCTTCCGAAATCTGATGGGTTTGATGCAATATTAGTCGCAGTCGACCGAGTAAATATGGGCATTTCATCCCTATCAAACACCCTTGTTTAGCCAAATCTATTATGGAAGGTTTTGTGAGAGAAGTAGCTAAACTCCATGGGATTCCATCGTCAATAGTGAGTGACAGGGATCCAACTTTCCTGAGTCTTCTTTGGAAAGAATTATTCAAGTTGTAGGGCACTCAGCTAAAAATGAGACAACTTATCACCCCGAGTCAAATGGTCGGACAGAGGTTTTAAATCGAACTCTAGAAACATAGTACGGTGCTTTAGCTCAGAGCAGCCTAAGATATGGCATAATTTCATGCCATGGGTGGACTACTGGTACAACACAAGTTTCCAAGGGGCTGCCAAATGCATTATGTTCGAAATAGTGTATGGCAGACCTCCCCCCTCACTCACACGATTCATCCATGGGGAAACAGATGTAGAGGTAGTGGTGCAAGAACTAATGAATCGGGATGAAGCTCTCAAACAACTCAAATACATCTTTTCAATGCCCAAAAACAGATGGTACGTTTTGCAAACAAAAGAAACATAAACCATCTTAGATTAAAGTGGGGGATCGGGTCTACCCCAAGATACGGCCTCATTGGCAAAGTTCCATGCCAACGAGGTTGCATACCACGTTATTAGCATGCTATTATGGGCCTTTCAAAGTGTTGCGACATGTGGGTCCAATGGCATGTGGATTACAACAACCAGATATGGCCCGCATTCACCCGGTCTTTCATGCGTCCCAGCTAAAAGAACCACTCAGCAACAAGGTGACAAGGTGCAGCAGGTGCTCATTGAGTGGAAAGGAGATCCAGAAGCAACAACCAGGGCGGACGTGGCTACTATGATAGACTAGTCTCCAGATTTCAACCTTGAGGACAAGGTTGTTCGGTGATGATGATAAGACTATGAAGGTGTATGTTCGAAGGAAGTTTGTTAAAAATTAGGTAGTTAGTTAGGTGGTTGGGGGAGTGAGCCCTTCGTGAGTGAAAGTCTTTATATGGTTGATCCTGGGTTGTTCAAGAGAGTTTTTATGGCTGTATTGTTGTTTGTTTGGAGACAGGATAGAGTCTATCCTGTGTAGGAGGAGAGCTTGGCTCTAGGAAGGTTGTACATGAGACACGGTTGTTTTAAGTGGAATACACAAGGTTTATTCGATTCTTTGGTTCATGTACAGATCTCGTCTATGTGTTACACGTTCTAACAAATTTCCTTTAACAAGAAACCTAACATAATCACATGATGTCTTTTATTGCCAACAATTGAGGAATTGAAAATTTTCTTGGAAGTTGACTCATTAGATGAGATAAAAAAAGAGATTGGATAAGTTTTATATTGTTATAATACTCAATGCAATGAATCTAGATTTTCATCATGATTGAGATCAAATTTCAACTACCACTGATAAACATATATATCCAAATAAGATATGACAACCACATAAAGGTACAAGCATAATGATATACCTCCCACATGTGTATTCTACAAGGAATAATGTCAGATGCAAGAAATAATTCTTCAGAGAGAAGCCCAACACACAGGTAAGAAGAGCCAAAGGATAATTCAGTTGAAGGGAGAGAATGGGACGAAGAGAAGTCAAGAGAGAAGGTGGGAGAAAAAGTGAGTGCGACTTTAGGACAGTAGAAAGCAAGTCACAGGAAGCACCTGCAGGGTCTTTTTTTCATTTCCTAGTCATTATAATGCTACTAGAGATCACTTTAAAGAAACCCATCACTTTGATGTTAGAGCCCACCACCATGCCTCTTAAAAGCGAAGAAGCAACACAGATGTTGATGCCAACATTGCATTGTTCACGAGTGACTAGCCAGAAGAGCTAGAACACAGTCACTACACGCGGGAACAAGTGGAGAATGTTAAATATTAGAACCCTGAAATAGCAATGCAAGTTATGGGAGTCCCACATAAGAAATGAAGATTTTTTATGTGGGTTGTTTATGACATTGGGCATTTTTCTACTACAATGGCAAGCTTTAGCGATGAGATCCATTCCCACCTAAGGTATGTATGCATTATATAAGCATTAGCAAACAAATAAAAATTTCATAAAGGCAATTTGGTTGGGAATGAAGAGGAGAGTATTTTGGGAATGAAGAGAGAGGAAAATTGTGGTTATTATGATTGTGTTATGCTAGGAAGTATACACATGAGGAAGGATAGACATAAGAATTCATCTAGCCTTTTTTCCTTATGTGATACAGGGAAAGAGGGGTATCTCCCATTGAGAAGCCATGGAGATTGCGCTCGAGATATCGGACATTCTATCACCTTTCCTACAGTCACTTGTTTCCTCATGAAATTATGCCAAGGTTTAAAAAACAATCTGCAATAGTGATTTCCATCACTCCTACATCAAGGATTTCGGGTGTGTCCATGATTGCAATTGTAGCCACATCAATTGCATTTATCCACAATTTCCTGCAATATCAAGAAACATGACAAAACTGTGACCTCGATTCCTGCATTGTCCTGGTATCCTAACAGATTTAGGAGGGGCAGATTTTGAGCAACACTCTTGCTTTGTTTGGAGGGGGAAACATTTTAATAACTCCCCCAATTTAAACATCCAAACCAAAGAAGGAAACTTATTAATGAACTTCCATACTCTTCCCTGATACCATTTCCTCCCCTTTTTATTTTGCATTTTTCCCCTTCCAACTCCCAAATACCCACATGAATTGACATGGGAAAATCCTACAACCCCACCACTACTGTTAAAAACACAGGACATTACCTATAGCATATCTAACATAAGTGTAAGAAATTCAATAAAATATTACAAACAGTGAAGAAATTACAGCACATTCCATCAACTAAAACACAATACTAAAAACACAAAAAGAAATAGGGGAAGAAAGAAGCGCACCCATAATAACAGTAGAGAAAAAAGTCTCGTGGATGGTTAACTTCAAAAACATCATCATCCAATATGGATAAACCAGTTTTGTAGCACTTTGACAACAAGCAAAGCAAAAGAAACTCTGAATGTAGGGGAGTTAAGTGCTCTGCAGAGACCTGAACTTTCCGAAGTGCAGTGAACAAGGGAGCAACTCCGCGTATTGGAGCTTCCAACAACATCACTTGATCCTTCAACCTCCTACACACGGATAAAACTAATTCCAAAAAAATTCAAAAACACATCAATCAAAAACCAAGAAATAACATCAACATCAAATTAAAACCCATTCTATTCTAGATCCTTCAGCTCCTTAAACATGCACAAAACCACAAATTCAGAAGAAAAAACAGTCAACACTAAACAACCAAAGCCAAGAAAGAAAACACACTTCTTCAACATCACTTGATCCATCCACTCCCTATCTCACCTCCTCAACTTCTTCTATGCTATGTGGAACTTTTGACAGAACAATTTCCATTTATCTCTCAATCTCTCTCCATGTTTCTTCTTTATTTCTCTTTAATCAAACACTTACAGTTTCTACTCTATTTCCCTCCTATGTCTATTCATCCTTCATGTTTCCATCTAATCTATTTCTCCTCTCTACCACGCCAACTAAACATCTCTCCTTCACTTTTATTGAATTGTAAACAACACTCGATTGCACAAGTATCTAAAAACCAATAAAATAATTTCAACCCGCAATTTGTTACTTAATTAACTCATGTAAACAACAAGGTTTCAAAATCAGTGCGCAAAAACAACTTCGGCCAGCGATTTCCCAATGTCAAGGATCAACCCTAACTACGACCACAATTTAAAGCAGTTTCTAAAAAAGCAATGAATCAAGAAAAATTAAGGATTTGAATCTCATATTTTCATACATTTTTCAGGGGCCAAACGAATCTGATCGCTGCAAGCGCCGATGAACCTGGTAACGATTGGAACGGCAGTCTCTGCCTGCGTTTTGGTGATCGGACTAGTCATGTAGGCATCTCTGCAATCACAAAAGAATCAAAATAAAACAATTCGTGTAATCTCACAACAACATTTAAAGGTTCAAGAACTAGGGTTTTGGGCATCGACAAATAACGCTTATAATTAATCTTTTTTGTGACGTACAAGATGTAGAGAAAACCGAGGGAGTGAATGGAAGGGTCGAGCTGAGTGAGAAGCGGGGGGAGGCAAGTTGACTTGGATCGGAGCGAGTCATCGACTTGTTTCAAAATACTGTGGAGGCGATTGACATCGCTAGAAGTGCTCGATAGCCCTTGGATTTGAGCGACCAAAGCTTCCAGAGGGTCCATGCAGTGCAGTTACTTGCTTTTCGACCCGTTCACTTGTTTGTTCTTACTGACACAGTGAAAACACATAACAGTGATTCGTTCCCGAAGCTCCTCTTCGTGTTTCTGTCGTCCTGAGAGTGTAATGTAGCACATGAATGTGTTTGTGATACCACTTAATCCTAAATAAAATTTCTACTTAAATTTATGAGAAGATAATTCTTATATAATTTATTTCAACTAAAATATCTTTCATTAACTTTTGTAGTTAATAGAGAACATTTTACACAAAAATATAAAGCATTTGCATACAATTTGGAAGATCACTATCTAATTAATGCCTTAAGGTTAAAATTTATTTATTTTATTAATTATCTTTAATATTATTCTTTTAAGATGTCTCAAGTATTTTTTATGTTTGTTTGCCTCATTTACATGAAATTTTAAAAATTAACTGAATAATATTCATTATCCTAAATTAATTTGTCAAACTAATATTCATATTCTTTTTATCAAATTATTAGTAAAAAATATAAAATAAATAAACAAACAACTAAGAAATAAAGTCGAGGTTCTTACATCTAAGATATACATGCTGGTAATTATCTTGATAATATATATATATATATATATATATATATATAAATTGTCTATCTAAATCACCAAAACATCTTCTAGTAGCTCAAAATCAAATCAACAAAACAATTATACTGTCACATCTTCCATTAGCTAAAGGCATATGAAAAAAATCACATGTGCTCGAAAAATCTAATTTTTCTCTCAGTTGTATCATATATCCTACATATTGTAACCATATCATAACAAGTTTCTATAGTTAAGCTCCTAAACATCAACTACAAAAGAACAACCACAAATGAGTACTATTTATGCTAGCGACAAATAGAAAGTGGATTTCGTGGCTGAAAAGATGGTAACTTTAAATAACACTAATACCTAATGATTGGACTGGAAATCCCACACCAAATCAGAAGCTATAGCCTTGACAATTGAACTGCATATATTAAAGTAACACACAAATGTTACTAAGAAAACAAGAGAAGAAATTAGATATTATTTCTAAATTTTACAATTGGGTTAATGTTAATGATCTCTTAGCTTTGCCTTCTTCGAGTTCTATGTACACTTGGTGTAATGTTAAAAAATGCTTCCTTGGTTCTATAGGGTTAAATTTGCCTTCACATATGCTTTATGCTCATGATATTTTGTTTTTCTGTTACGGGTCACAAGGTAATAATTATTATATTGCATTACACCTTGTCTCACATGACTTTGTTTGACTATAGTTAACTATATTCTCAAATTATATTCTATAATTTGATGGTGATATCGAAAAGTATATTGATTTCCATTTTTCCTCAAAATTTGATTAAAATCTAATGTAATAGTGTGTTTGGAAGTAGGAACTAAAAGACATGAAAAATCACATCCTATGTGTCCATCATCAGCATGTTTGGTTATTTGCTTTGTGTGGTGGCAATGGAGCTACTAAATATGTTATAGATAGATGGGTTGGGACAGAAAGGAAAAAAATCATGATATTTGTTTCATTGTTCGTTTTTCTATAATCAGGATCTTATTCCATTTTATTTAGCAAAACTTAGTTTTCCATTTTAGGTAAATAATGGATACATAATATTACTTTCTTCCTAAATCACCAAACAAGTTATTTTAAGAAACCAAAACATCAAAATCTTATAGGGCCATTTGCAAGACTCAAATCAATCAATCACATATAATAGAAGAAAGCAAAAGAGAAAATTGAAAACGAAAAAAAAAATTGTGGAAAGAGGAGCCACCAATCCTTGGATTGTGCCTTAAATTAAGATCAAAGTAATATGAAATAGTAGACACCACAACCATTCAAAAATTCATGATTTCAGGTTTCCTTAACCTGACCTGAGACAGACCACCACAGCTTTTTAGTTAATGTTTCATTAATTTATGTTTATGTTTCCATTTTGGACAAAAACTATACGCTAAGTTATCTCACATTGTATCATCACCAGAAGGCATTACGGCAACAAAGTCCAACAAAAGTGCCACATAATATTAAAAAGTGACACAACACAGACTTGACCCTATTTTCTTGATTATACTTTCTGCCCACTGCTGATTCTACAAGTTCCATGTTCTTTAATAGTTTATACTTGGTTCAAGTGGTGTTTCATTTTGTTGGGGAAGAATAAAGCTAAGGTTTTGGGCCTAGTTTTGGCAAGGGAATAAGGTCAGATTTTAGGACCCAACTTATTTCAAGGTAGAACAGCTGACCACAACAACACCATAGCTATATCTTGAGACTATCCTAAGAAAATAAACTCAAATCGAGGGAAAATTTAGGTTTTTAACCCTTGTTCATCAAAATGGCCATAATAGACACATTTTTGTTCCATTATAGTGTGGCTGTGATTGAGCATAGTGACCATATCCCATAACTAGGCCCACTACTTAATGAGCAAATGAGCACCTGTTGCAGCGACCTGCCACTACTTAACAACATTATAATAGTGCCTCCACTGCCCACTGCCTTGCACTACAACTAAAGTTTCCTAATTTCCCAGCCACACATTACATCTCCAAATCAAAGTACAAACAAAGCTAACCTACACATAAAAATTATAAACAGACCTAATCTACAACTTCCGCTTATGTGGAAGTACCAATATTTTTATGTAAGAGCATAATAATGGAGGAGTAAATTGTGTGCTTTGGATGCATATCAACGCAAGCACTAGTCTGCCAAAAGCTTTAGGGTTTAAGATCTCTTTGTCAATCATTTTCGGAATAGATGTAGTACCTTCACCACGTGATAATGACTTTCTACCTTATATTATCTGACACATGTTAAATATTCATATCATTTAAAATTTAAAATTAAAATAAGAGAGTTATTCCGTGGTTTCATTCATAAGCACAGATTCAGGACATCCTTATTTCCATTCCTTTCTCATCCATAAGCACAAACTCAGCACATCCCTATTTCCATTCCATTCTTTCATTCATAAGCAGAGATTCAACACAAATTAAGTAAAAATAGAGCCAAGGAAAATAGGGATTACAAACTAAACCCAAAGAAGGGAATTAGGGATTACGAATTGTACCTTGATAGTGGCGGGCGACACCAACGATGCAGAACGAACGGTGAGCGACTGAAGACAAGCATTCAACACAGATTGAGTACAAACAGAGCCAACGAATATAGGGATTACAAACTAAACCCAGAAAAGGGAATTAGGGATTACAAATTGTATTTGACAGTGGTGGGCGATGCCAACGGTGCAGAAGGAACGGTGAGCGAGTGAAGGCACAGTGAGCGGCGGAACGCCGGTGGAGGAAGGGACAGTGACGCAGTGACGGAGGAAGGTGGTGAACGTATGAGTGAGCGAGAGTCGTGGGGAGGTGGTGAACGAATTATTTTCCAGATATTTTATTTAGGCTTAAATACATTTTTGGTTTAATTAATCGTAAGGTACCCAGTTTGGTACTAGAGTGTCAAATTGGTACCCGTTTTTAAAAAAGTGTCAATTGCATTCCAATTTTTGAAAATTGTTTCAATTAGGTCCCTTTCAGACAGAGTTGACTAACGCCGTTAGTCAACGTGCCACGTGTCAATCTGTGGTTTTTTTGATTTTTTTTAAAAAAAAATTTAATTTTTTTTTTAATTTTCAAATTTTTTTTAAAATTTTTTTTAAAAAAAATTTAAAATGCCACGTGTCAAGTCCCTGTGTGTACACGTGGCATTGTCAGTGCCACGTGTCAGTGTCACTATTAGATGTCATTGTGTTGATTTCGATTTGGTCCCCACATATGTCTTTTTGTTTCAATTTAGTACCTAAGTATGTGTATCTGATTCAATTTTGTCCCAATTTTTTTTTTTAATAATTAAAATATTTTTGTAATCCATTTTTTA
>Ga0214543_1010324_pt1 | contig 13914 bp, 9 predicted proteins | sample CNSS2metaG_FD_160094 | JGI IMG/M metagenome (GOLD analysis project Ga0214543, IMG submission 160094) | Root nodule microbial communities from cowpea collected in UCLA plant growth center, Los Angeles, California, USA - CNSS2 | ecosystem: Host-associated > Plants > Roots > Nodule | place: USA...
AATGTAAAAAAGCGAGGCGGCGGAACCAGAAAAAAAGTGATGCAAAAAGAACTTCCCCTCAGAAAAAACTTCATGTTCTCGCTATCAAATAAACTCTGGCCTTTATAACAGACCCATTCCCAAGCTTCCAGGGCTAACGGGAAACCCTACAACTTGACCAGCAGACACTCGAACTTTGCAGGCATTGTATTTGAACACTGCTGCAGATTGAATGAGTGTCATCCGTATTCCACAACATAGTACCTGAGATTTTTTGGCCAGGTCGGTGCTGAAATGATTTCTTTGGCTTCTCAGGGAAAAGATGAATTCTTAGAACCTTCTTATGTACATGGCTCCGGTGGCTGTTGCTTTCCTTCTTCGAGCAAAGATGTAATTGGATTCAAAATTGCAATAGCTAGAGAAGATTCATGTATTGGGGTTTCTTTTCTTCAACTCTGCGTTGCCATATTTTGTCAAAGTGACCAATTTCCTAGTCACAAACTTTTAGTATTTACACCATTTTTAATAATAAATATTTGACATCATCCTTTTCGGATAAATGTTAATGATCTTCAAACACCACACAGGTTCCATGTTGATAATTAATGCCTAATTACTTGAAATAATTTAAAAATACTTAATGATCTTCAAACACCGCATATGTTCGATCTTCAAGCACATTTTAATTTTATAACTTGAAATAATTTAAAAATACTCAATCACTTACTATAAAAGTAGTAATATTCTAAAACCCTGCAATAGTTTCTCGTTCTTTTAACTCTTAATACTTTGACCAATAAATTTAAGCTAATTCAATTTCGCGAATTCGTACTACAGGCCCCAAATTAATACTATATTATTTAGGCAGCCTACACCTACACTTCAACTCTGTTATTTTTCATCTTATTATCATACCATATGTTTTGCTTACATAAAGCAGTATTTTGTGAACATTTTGAAAACAGATCCAAAACATTAAAAATACATCAACGGGAAAATTTGCACAGCCAATTGTTATACTATCACATTGTCCTGAACAACAAATTCTAGGCAAAATACAGTGGCCTGAGGGCAACAATAGACGTAAAATACTTGAATCCTAAATTCACTGATCACAGTTTAAGTGTCTTCAAGAGAAATGTATTAAGAAAACTACAAAGTTCAACTGAAGGAAAATCCCTAATCTCCTAACCCAACAACATCAAATAGAGATTAAACTTCAGGTTTTTCTTCTTCCTCCTCTTCTATCTTGGGGGCCAAATAGAACCGGACATAACCCATCTCAGCAACCTTGTATTCAACAACAACAGGCAACTCATTTGATAGACTTATGGAAACTGTGTTGGATAAAGGTGTTGCTTTTGTAAAAGAATTCATGTAACGCAATGCAAATGTCAATGACACTGGTTCATTCATCTCAATAACAGTTGATTCTTCAGGCTGCAAGATCAATCAAGAAATTAAAAATGCCCACTAAATAAAAAATAAAGGCGTTCGCTATGTAACAAATAGCGGAGCAAAGAGTAAAACAAAAATAGTCATCTCACCTTGTCCACAGAAGTATTTTGCCTACAAACTATGTTTGCAGATCCAATATCTCCTTTGGTGGAAAACTTCACACCCTCCTTGGTGACAGAGATGACAACTTCAACCAAAGTCACTAAATTATCAGCATAACTATCCAAATATAACAACAAAATAACAAATCAGAACAGAGCTAGTTACCAGTGTCTCCAATGCTGCTGAGATCCCTACAGATCCTTGCAAACTCAGTGGACGGCATTTTCACAATAGCATGATACTCTGCCTCCGGTATCCCAAGATGCTCGCTATCAATATCCATAAGCTTCATCTCAAAATCGGAAATTTTGTCTTGCGCTGCAAGACAACAAGACCAAATTCAAATCACGTCCCTAGAAAGTGATATTATTATGAGATCACACTCATGCAAGCACATAGCACTCTGTAACATCCTATTTTATCACTAGATATGAATACCTAGGTAACCATCATACTATCAAAGAAAACAAACATAAAGCATACCAAACCACGAAACAAATCACTACACCGCAAACCTATAAAGTCAGACCATTCGCCAAAATCGCACTCTTTGTGTAAAACCTAACAATTAACCCAAATTTAATGCATATCGAACCAAAATAGTCAGTCCATTAGTCAAGAATCACACTCTGTGTAGAAGATAAAGATTAGAAGTGAACTTCGAACTCCTCTTTGAAAATAGAAATAATTTTTCAACAAGTAATTAAAATCAAATATGACAAATAATACATGCTCAGTTTCAATTCAAGAACATGCATCTCAGTAGGTCAGCACAACAAGTTCATCAACATAACAAATCAAGCTAAATCTGCTGCTCGCGCACCAAATGCACAAAAGTAAAACCAAAACAGGATTAGAAAATAACCCTAACTCAACAAGTTCAACCGATAATTTCAAAAACGTTGGAGGAAAAAGAAACATACTAGGGCTTTCGAACATGAAAGTGACGGTGTCACCACCGTCCTCGGCTTTGATTGTGATGATGTCATCGTTACCCGCACATTTTAACATCTTAGCCATGTTGTTGAGGTTCATACCCATGGACATGTTGCGGTCACAGCGGTAGTGCTCGAAACCCTCCGATCGGAGGAGAAGTGCAACGAGGGCCACGTGGCTGGAATCCATGGCCTGAAGGGAGAAACCGGTAGACGAGCAATCGAAGTTAGCATCGGTGACTAGCTCCTTGATGGATTCAAGAACCTTCTTCAGAAGAGAACCTTGAACCAAACGGAGTTCCAACATTTTGATATTACGTAGAAAGGATTAGGGTTTGAGATCGAAAAGAAGTTTGGGGGTTTAGAGTGGAAATGAAAAGAGAGGGAAGGGAAGGGTTTTTATATAGAGAAGCTTCTGGAAGCAATTGGCGGGATTTGGGAGGATAATTGGATTCCCGCCAGGACGTTTGGTGGGATGGGCGGGGAATGGAAAAATTTTCAATTTTTTTTTACTTTTTTCACAAAGTTGAAAAACAAAATTGATATATGCAAAAATTCTAATATTTTAAAATAAAAAGAAAAAAAATGACTTTAATTTTATTTTGAATAATTGAAATTTCACGTAAGAAAATCTAATTTAGATTTTATAACACCTTATATTGGGGTAGGTTAGTTACAATGATGTATTTTATCCACAAATAATGTATTAATGTAAACGTAAGAATACGAGATTGTAATAGTGATTGGGTACATGAAATGTAAGGAAAGAATATTTGGATTTAATTTTTATTTTCATAAGCTTAGTTGGAACGTTGAATGTGTAGTTATGTGTTAATACTTTGATGTGATACATTTTTTGTGAATAATATCTTTTGGTGTTTTTTTCCTTGCAAAAATATGAGCAGGAAGTCTATGACGTTTTAGATTTTTTTTTTTACATAACTGACTCAAACAAAAAAAAGTCCATAAATATGGACTTGGCTCGACTGAGTTGTCCTTAAGTCCAAATTTTGTTTTGGCAATTACTTCCTACACCCATCATTTTTTAAATTTATTTTCCAAAATATAATAAACAATTTCGAAACTTTTATTTGAGAAAGTCAAACATCCTTTTCTTTTACAGAAAGCATTTCCTGGAAGGTTATGATTGGGGAGGGAGAAGAAATTTGATAAGATAGAGGAAACAATTGGCATCTTTTTGTTGAAGTTAAAATTTCATATTTCAAATACTCCCCCTTGTGTTTCAGAATTCACCTAATTGAAAACATAACTCTTGAAACCACCTCCACCTAACTTCTCACGCATCACCCATTTCCCCTCTCACCTCTCTCATTCCCTTTATCCCCCAAAACCCCTTTCCTCAATCAACCCTTTCCTCTACCTACCTCATAAAAATCCTCTCTTCTCAAATTTCACCCCAAGAACAAACACAAAAACAAAAAGTAGCACCACATTAACACGACAATGAAGGTTTCGGTGTCGAGAAAGCTGTTCACAGCAGGCTTATAAGCTTCTGGTACGCCTCCAGCATGGAAGCGTTGCTGCTGAACAAATACCTTCCCAACAACCACGGTTTCAGGTACCCATATTTCTTACGCTATGCCACATGTTGCAGGCGTTATGATTATACATGATCACTTCTTTCTCTATTTTATATCAAAAGTAATGTTTTTAAATTTAGAAATTATATTGTAAATAGTATGAATGGATGATTAAGGAGTAAAATGAAGGTGTGATATGGTTGTTTGTACGTTTAGATGAGGTTAATGAGGAGACAAAATGGACAGTAAAAGCAATTAGATTACTGAGGACAAAAGTGGCTGACTATAGACCTTACTCATCAGGCCCATAAACTTACAAAAAAAAAGTAAACTTTACAATTTAAATATAATTTATAATTGTTTTCTTCATACAAAAAATCCCACTCTATGTTTAATAAACTTTTTACATGTCATTTTTAATTAGTGCTACCTACTAATAAAAAATGAAAAAAAAAACATATATTAATAGTTTGAAATATTTTTATATTATCATGGAATAATATAATAACATTTTATTTTTGTAAAAAACTAGTTTTTTTGGAGTTATTTTCGTTATAAAAATATATATTAATCTTCAGAGGAGATAGTACAAAAGTAATCCAGGTTAGCAAGTTCACAATTTTAAAAAATTATATTAAATTTAATCTACTTTTAACTAAAGTTTTCTTTTAATGTTTTATTTAAACAAAAATAATTAAACTTATAGATTTTTTATAAATTACTTTCAATATTAAAATATTTAATGGTTCCAAAATATTGATTAATCATGTTTGTTTGTTTAGTGTTGTTTAAAGTTTTTTGGGGTCAAATTTTGCTACTTTTTTTTCGTTAAAATGAACAAATATTCTTTTAGAGTGATACTACTATTATTCTTCTAATTAACATGAATAAATGTTATTTTTCTAAATTTCGTTAGTTAAAAATATTTTTTCTAATAATTTTAATAAGTATGACTAATATTTTCTTTTGAGAAATCCCTTATAGCTAAGATTGATCGAAAGTAAAACTGATTTCAATAAATAACTGTAAAATAACAATCACTACCTTTGTCCTTAAAGAAACCTTGATTAAAATCATAACAAAAGAGATGTTAGGTCCATGATGTGGAGATGCTAACCAAACAAATTATGTCGAAATCAAAATTGATCCAACAAATTTACGTATTGTGTTTCAGTGTTTTTTTTTTAATTATAATTATTTAATGTTTCGTGTTTAAGTATTGTGTAGGGTGGATGTTGTCTTTAAATTAATGATATTTGAGTGTTATTTAACTGTAATTTTTTTTTTATGAAATCAATGTGACTCAAATTTTAATTTTGTAAGATTTAAATTGCTTATAAGTATTAAAAATAAAAATGATAACGTCAACTCTGTTAGAGACAATGAAAAAACAAAACTCTTTTAAAATTATTATTTAAACAGTTAAATTGTTCTCTTTTCTTACAATTTTTATACTCATAACACTCGTTTATACTTTCTTTTAGATCGATATTGTATTTTGGTTATACTTCTTTTCTTTTAACAGACGTTCGTAGTTTTGATTATATACATATAAAATCCTTTCGGACATTAGCTTAATTATTATTTATGTTTTATAATTTGTCAGGTGTTTTCTAAAAGCTGCGTATGATTGTAGTAGTCATCAAAATATTCCATTGAATAACATAAGTTTTGAGACAAGACAATCAGTAAACATTTTCATTTTATATATCTTTATTCCTTTTTGTATTTTTTTTTTCATAATATAAATTAACTTATTTTTAATAAATATATAACTTTTAACTCATTTTCTAATAAATATATATAGTAATATCCTGATTTAATAGAATAATTCTAATAAATAAAATATCACATAACTATAAATAATCAGGAGCACAAGACAGAAAACATAATGTATTAACTATTACAGTTATCCATAATACACGGAAAGAAAAACAATGTTAATAATAGGACTAAAAAGGACAATAATATTTGCAAGAGGTTGCTCACAAAGCAGAAAACTACAAAATAACAATTTATCAAGAGATGCTCAAAGAACATATTCCCACGTGCTTATTTAGACAACAACATCTTCATTACCATGATGACCATCGGGTTTTCCACATCTGCTCACACCAAATATTTGGTGATCATCACAAAAAGAAAAGCCAAACAAAAAAACAAACATCAAGAAGAAAGGGTGAGCTAGAAGAAATAATTTTTAACATATCAATAAGTAAGCAATTTATTAACATATTATAAACAGACATCTTAGTATGCACACAAGGCATGTGATGACAAACAATAAAGACTCTATAACTCAATTATTTGGATACATATAATAAGATTGGATTCACTATATGCTTGCACTTGTGATGGTCTCTACTGCTCTGCAAAACCATTACCAATGGGTTTCACCCTACCACGCACAAGGTTAATCCATGATCATCCAACGTTCTATGTGAAAATTGACGATTCTTTAGAGTTTTAGGATGCAACCTTGCTTGAATCCTTATTTGATTATATACATTACAACACCATCATGAAATCTCGCCAAGAGTTTCATGGAATTACATCTAACTCATACCATCTAGGTTTCTCACACCAAATCCACATGTAATCTCAATCATTATATTTTCATGCCAATGAACAATCAACCAGTCAATTCATGTCTCATTTCATGTCGAGCACAACATATAACAATATCACCACATTGCATTAAACATACGTGACATCATACTTCATAATATAAAACTATAAAAAAAGGTAAACAAATCAATCATGGAGAAAACACCCAGTTTAGAGAAAAGAACAACACTAAAGCATGTCCCTGCACCAATCTCGCTTAAGTTAGAAGCCCTCGCTCAAGCGACAGAATGATCTCGCTTAAGCTAGGTGTGCTCTCCTGAGCGAGAGCTCGGACTGCAGGTTTCTAGAAGTTCTCGCTTAAGCGAGACCTTCTCGCCTGAGCGAGATTACTTGTCGCTCAAAATAGAAGCTCACCGTCTCACCGTCTGAGCAACAACTCGAGCAGAAACTATAAGTGAGTTTCTGCTACTCTCGCTTAGGCAAGACTTACTCGCTTGGGCGAGAATATCAGGTTTCACCAATGTTCACGCATGCAAGCCAGATTCAAACAATACCAATCAACATTAAGTTTGTTTTCATACACACACAAACATCAAACATGAATCTCAACCATGAAACAAAACTAAAACACACAATATACATAAAAAACACGAATAAGTATAACTCCCTTTACCTTTAAACTAAAATTTGACTTAAAGAACCCTTAGTGAAGGAGCACCAGGAGGACCCATAACAACTTAAGGAGTTAAAAACAAAAGCACAAACAGACGAGACTGAGACCACAACAAAGATTTATAGGGAGTTAGAGCTACCAAACACAGAAGAAACGCAAGGATAGAGGTTCGAGTTCAACTTACGTGAAAAAAAAAATAAGCTTAGCTAGTTTGGAGAAGAACGTGGTTCAAACCATAATAGAGCTTTTACTTTCATAAATAAGGGGAAAATGTGAGTAATTGTTGCTAGGCGAGAGGACATAATATGTAATGAAGAAATGAAATGAGAAAAGTTGAATAGTCTTTTTGAAACTGTCAAAAAAAACTAATAGGCTGACTTGGACCCTTTACTCACTAGAATTCATAATTTTAAACGAAATAAAGTATATATATATTATATTAAGTATGAAATCAAACAATGATTTGATTTCACAATTCCAAATGAAACACAGTAAATTTTTTGTTATCTTCTATCCCAAAATCTAAACATTAATAAAGAAAATAAAGTTAATGTAAATTCTATTGTATATAATTTGTTGTGACATATATTGTGAGATATATCGTGTTTTGGTAAATTATTAATTGAATTAGCATTTAAAATATATACTTAATTATACACATTTTATATATAATTTATTGCGGTATATATTTTAGAGTATTTTTTTAATGTTTACTCCCTTGTCTGATAAACATGGTCCCATCCTGCTGGTACATTAATTAGAAAAGTAGGTCTGCCACTTCATGGCAGAGGGACACAAGTTTTTGTCATTTTTTGAACTTGCACATGCATACCCTTCATAATTTGCGGTGATACATTTTAGTTGGTCTAAGTGATATTAATAACTTAATTATTCTAGTATATAAGAAAGATTAATATTTAACCTAATAAATTTATCTTAAAAATTAAATTAGTTTATGGTTGAAATTTCATTTCATCTCACTTTACATTTCGATTTCAAGATAGAAAAAAAATAAAAACTTAATAAATATTAAGTGTTGACTATGAGTTTTTAACGATACTAGAAGTATTTTAGTTTGTTTAGTGTATTGTTTTTTATACAATTGTAATTTTCATATTGTTTTTAACTTAAGTTTTTTATTAATGTCCATGAAAAATGTAGATTTTGATTTTTCTGAATTAAATGATTTTTTTTTTAACAAAATAGTCACTGTAACGAGACAGTTGTCAACAACTATATTATCGCAATGTAATCAACCGTAGCATAGCTTTCTGATTACTCACATCTATTTCTCCCTCTGTTGGAGTGTGAAAGGAACGCGACTAACACTGTTTTAACCGTGAACTGGATTGAAGTAGAGTCTCGTTAACGAAAGTGGTTACGTTAATGCCACTAGTCTCCTTCAGCTTCTTAAACTCTCACACCCAAACCCTTTCTTCTTCCCAGTGCTTGGCTACCGTCAGCAATGTCAGATCCGAACCAGATTTCGTTCGCTCTAGCCTTCTTGTGCAGCGCTTTCGCCGCTTGTTTCGCCGAGGTAACCATCCTTCTCTAACTCATTTCGATTCAGCATTTGGATCTTGTAATATAACTTCTCGCATATCCGATTGTTTTGGATAGAAACTGAATCTTACATTTATAAGCTAAAGGAATGATATGTCAGGATTGCGTGACTTGAGTTTATCAAGTTCATTTGTTTGTGTTTGTGTACAAGTTGTGAAAAGTCAAATTGTGCGGGTTGTTCACCAGACGATGTGAATTATATAACGTTCTTTGCATTTAGTTTTTGAGTGAATAGTGTCTGCCCCGAAAATGTGGAGAGTTCGGTGCTGTAATCCAATTATAACACAAATTTGTTGATTCTTATATTACTATAATAGGATGATGATAATAATAACTGAGTGGTTCCTCAGTTAAAATTTGCTTAAAGTGACAGTTCATTTGAATTGATATTAAACGCGTTAGTAGGATTATGAGCAGAGTGAATACCACGTCGCTCATCACGCAAAAAAATGGAGTCTAAATACTCATAAATGAGTATTATTGGACGAAAGAATGGAGGGATCCTAGTGAATGCAGAGAACATATATACTTGTTCCAGTTTTAAGTGAATGTGAGTCGAAATCTTACTAAGGTGTGCGCACTTATACATGTTATTGTTGATCCTTGATGCTTTTATTATACAGATAATCTGGCATAACTGGTTACCTGACACATTCTCTTAGTTATAGGTTTTTCTTTTTCAAGAGTTTTACTCTACTTTTCTTCTTTAGCATTTTTTTTTTCCTTTTGTGAAAGATAAAATAGTATATGCATTAATGATGTGTAAAGTTTTTGCACTATCAATTATAAACCACCATGAATGGTAATTTTGCTGACTTTAGCAGTAACCATCCTAAACGTCATATTAAGGATGATTTCTAATTAGTTAACAGTGTAAAAAAACTTTTACAATGACCCTGCCCATCTTTTAAGCTCTAAAAAATATAGTTATCGTGCTTCAAGCTTTTTTACACGTTTCATTCCTGCCTTTCTTAAGTTACATTATTGGTAAATAGATGCATCTATGCCATTATTCTATCAAACGACTGCTGTAGAAATTTAACCTAAAAACTTGCCTTTGAGAAAGTAATTCTGATATTTCTTTTGGGGTCGGGTTTGGTGCAGTTTTGTACCATTCCTCTGGACACAGCTAAGGTCAGGCTTCAACTACAAAAGAAGGTAGGGGTTGATGATGGAGTGGGTTTACCTAAATACAAGGGCATGCTAAGCACAATTAAGACCATTGCTAGAGAAGAGGGTATATCAGCTCTGTGGAAAGGAATTGTCCCTGGTTTGCATCGCCAATGTTTATATGGAGGCTTAAGAATCGGATTATACGATCCTGTGAGTATATACATATCTAACTTTCATTGAATAAGACTGTGATTGGAGGAACATGGGTTGTACATATGAACTGCACCATGAACAGGTCAAAACATTTCTTGTTGGTAGTGCCTTTGTTGGAGAGGTTCCAATATACCATATGATCCTGGCTGCTCTGCTCACTGGTGAGTACTTCTGAACAGTCTAATGCGTCATTTCAGATTGCATACCATTCATTGATTTTCTCACCTTTGTGGGGAAATTAGCATCTTCGTTGGTTCCAGTAGGACAAAAAAAAATGATAAAATAAAAGGCAAATGATGCTTGAACTATGTTCATTTTTTCCATTTACATGGAAATTAAAATTCTAGCTATGCTTTTTATTTGTTAGTTATCTATCAAGAAACTTTTTCATCTTCATATTGTAGCACAATATTTTATCATAAATGTGAAATAGTAGTTGCATAATGTAAATTTAGGGTGAAGTTGTTGACTTTACATATGGATAATAGAAGTTGAAAAAGAAAAGGCTAATAATTTGGATAATAGAAGTTATTGAATTTACATTTTGTACTATATTATATATTGCAGTCACCGACTCGCTTTTTTTCAACCTGTGATAGGTGCTTTAGCAATCACGATTGCTAATCCAACTGATCTTGTTAAAGTTAGGCTTCAATCTGAAGGTCATCTGCCATCTGGGGTACCTAGGCGTTATTCTGGTGCCATAGATGCTTATTTAACTATATTGAGACAGGTAAGCCTTTCTTATTTGGTCTTGCTTCTTCGATTATATTGAAAATATACTAATTGAGTCTAATTCTCTATATTTTTTTGTTAAACTAGGAAGGAATAGGGGCCTTGTGGACTGGGCTTGGGCCAAACATAGCAAGGAATGCAATTATAAATGCTGCTGAATTAGCTAGCTATGATCAAGTGAAACGGGTAATCACATTATTGGGTATTCTAAATTAGATTTTTTGCTATACTTCGAAGTACAGCCTTACACACAATTTAATTTTGTTGGAAAAAAAATCCCTTTCACACACAATGGGAATCAGAGATATGAGACACAATACAAGACCGCCCCTCTCTCTCTGTAACTTCTCACTTCATATAATCCCTTTATATAGCAAAGGTTGAAAGCTTCCTTCAATAAAGAGACTTCGTGATCTTTAATTATCCACTTTTCATATACATCTTGTAAAATAAGATGTTATATCATCTAACACATCTCATTATGATAGTGGATTCACCTTGAGTCTAGAAACATGCATCCTTGGCTTTCCACTTACTATCATTAATGCTTGGAAATTTGGATTGATTTTCCCAACAAATTGCAATGCTGCTCTGATTCTTTATACTTATGCAGACGATTTTGAAAATTCCAGGGTTCATTGACAATGTCTATACTCACCTTCTTGCTGGCTTAGGGGCAGGTCTTTTTGCTGTATTTATTGGTTCTCCTGTTGATGTGGTAGGTGCTACAGCATCCCTCGCCCCTTTTTTTGTCTTCAGTTTGCACTTATGCTTAAGAACACATCGATAGCAACAAGTTGTGCTTATGAAAAGAGACTAAAAAAGAAGTAAGGGGAATCAAATAGTCAATGGCACTATTTGAATATTTTGATTTAACATTTTGGTTCTGGATGATGTAGAGTTAAAGTTGACAGTGTTACTGGATCTTACCAAAAATAACCCAAACACTTTTTACAAGGGCAATTTGTCTATGTTCCTCCATAAACATTCTGGGGAAATTATAAGTAACTGGGTATTTTGAAATTCTAGAACTATTGCTAGATTCCTTAACAATATTGGTGAAATTTGTATGAAGAAGCACACTTTATGAAGCCAGTGGATGACTTGTTTCAATGCCCATAATTTTTCAGGTGAAATCCAGGATGATGGGGGATTCAACCTACAAAAGCACATTTGACTGCTTTCTCAAGACTTTGCTTAATGAGGTTTATGAATTTCCTTAATTGATTTTATCGTTGGTATAATTGCTGTTCAAATCTTGAACCAAGGGGAATTGAAAGATTCATTACAATTGTTCTATCCTTTTCTTGCTATATTTTTTATTTGTTTCTCCAATTTTTTTGTTAATTGAAAGATTCATTACTATGGTTATCACCTTAATTGTATGAGGTGATTTGGGAGAGCGGAAGCAAACTTTTCGGTGCATAATTTAAGAGGCTATTGAGCAGCGTACTTAATTCCTATACAATGAATGTGATTTTCCATAGCAATCTTTGTTGTTATGATCCTTTAACAAACTAAAAATATTTTTAACAATTGACCCTGGCGTGTTCATTTGATAATAAGCTAGCGTGAGGTCTGCATATAGTTTGTCCTTTTCTCTGCAGCTTGCACTCATGTTACAAATGTATTGCAGGGATTTTTGGCCTTCTATAAAGGTTTCCTTCCAAATTTTGGTCGAGTAGGAGCCTGGAATGTGATTATGTTTCTTACTTATGAACAAGTAAGATACACGTTTTATCTTGGCCATGCTGTTAGATTTATCTATTGTAATTTATATATCTTATTGCAGCCTGATATCCACTTACAAATGCGCTGCTTTAAGGTTTAAGCCACTTGTTTATGTTCAATTACGCAGCTTGCAAGTGAACGTAAGGTTTACCCTAGTCTAATCAATATTTTCAATGAATTTTCCCCCTTCTGCTTCAGCTTCAGCTTCTAGCATTACAAGTCTTAAGAGAAAATAGCTTTTTGTAACTTATTTGTCTCCTTAATCAGAATCAAATGTCTGAATTTTACCAATGTCTAGCCGACTAAAGTAGTCAATTTTCAAATGAAGGGTGGACACACTATTACTTTTTCACTTAACATGATTTCTTAAGAGAATTCAAATCACATTTCAAGACTCACATTGTATGAAGACAGCTGTGAATTTTCCCATTAAACTAGCCCTGTGAATATTACAGAAAGACTGCTTTTTGCATGATGGTATCATTTGTTGATTCGAGGAACTGCTTCGTCTAACAGGAAGTTTTAATGATTATGAATTTGGTCGTCGATACTGAAAGTGTTATTTGATTCATGTGGCAGGCGAAAAGATTTTTGAGAGGATAATTCTTACTTCATGATTGATATTGACGAAGGAAAATTAGTGTTCTTTCTCTGTTGAGTGCTATCAGAAGAACGGCAAATTTTTTCGAGAGGTGGTCTTTCTACATTCATTCCCCACTTCTTCCTTGTGGACGGACATCACGCTTAAAGTATTTAGTTAATGAATAAACCGTCAAATCACCTCTGTATATGATTGTCTCCTGCTTGTGCCATGTGAAAGGCCACAATTCAAAGTTTCAAACATTCTTAGCCAATTAATAGACCCTGAAATTACATTTACTTGAATGACCTACATTGTACTGGATTGATGTCAGATACATTTTTCTGGGAAATAAATTGCCTATTTCCCTACTTATTGAATGAAACATTAATGCAAACTAATATTTAGAGGCTCTATAATTCATTACTTTATTCAAATATCATGGGGTATCACCATTGTTGACAAATTTGATTTAAATCCCGGATAGTTTTCGACTTGGGGAATCTAATAAGTTTCCTTTCTGGCTCCATCTCGTTTGAAAGTCAAATATTCAGAGAAAAAGAATAGCTTGCCAATATAGATTTGGTAATACACACTGTCATAATCACTTCCGTCCAGAAAATCAATAACCTAGCCGACGGATTTTTCATATTACATTAACAGCCCTGAATCCTGCTAGGCAAATCTTAGCTCACTGTAATCCGTTTTTTCAAAACATGACTC